>ERZ1026852.3-NODE-3-length-249220-cov-34.869107_pt1 | contig 249220 bp, 258 predicted proteins | sample MGYA00380156_ERZ1026852 | MGnify/ENA primary metagenome ERZ1026852 (study PRJEB33269, sample SAMEA4719792) | human gut metagenome | biome: human-associated habitat; feature: organic feature; material: feces | place: Cameroon | collected 2013-10 ...
AGCCCGTAAACGATGCGGTAGGGGAAATGGGAATATAAGGAGGGTCGCAATAAACAACGTCACCCTGAACCACCTTTTCAAGATGCTCCCGGAACCCACCTTTCACAATTTCTACCCCCCCCCCCTCGACTGCGGTTTGAAGATGGTTCGCTGCCAGACGCAATTCTTGTTTCGGGAAATAGACGGTCTTATACCGCCCATGCGCAACATTAAATAAACCATCACGATTATAACGACATAAGCCATTAAAGCCGTAACGATTTAAATACATGAAACATATTGCACGTTCCCATGGATCTTGAGCGCGGTTAAAACGCTCACGTATCTCGTAATAGCTTCTAACGTCGGTAGGATCCGTTTGAAAAAGACGTTCCGCTTCTTCGATGAAAGTCTTTGGGTGCGCTAACAATGCTAACCAGACCGAGAGAATATCCTCGTTTGCATCACCTATCGAATATGCAGGGTACTTAAAAGCAAGCGTAACAGCACCGGAACCAACAAATGGTTCAACAAGACGCTTTCCTTTAGGTAGCACTTTTTCAATCTCAGGGATAAGCCTGGTTTTGTTCCCAAGCCATTTAAGAAATGTTCTACTCATCGATGGATATTCCAATAATGTTGATAAATATTTCCGTCCGAACCGGATTGGTCAGCACGGCACGTATGCGTTCAAGCATCATCGGATTATCCGTAACCACTACATCGGCGTAACACATTGGGTTGCTTTCGAACACTTCGGTATCGCTTACTAACAGAACACCCATCACATTTACATATTGCGGTATGCGACCACGAATGCGTTGCCACATGTCTTGAGTAAGATCTTCGTTTTCTAATGCAACCACGATGACAGGACTAATATTTACCGGGAAACGCGGATGCACCGTACGACGAAATGTTATCCAGTTTTCAATGTGGGATAACGCAAGTTCAAGAGAACAGCATTTTGGAGAAATCTGTATGTTTATTTGTTGGATCAATGAACGGGGGTTTTGTACAGTCGCTTCGGTCATTTACTTTTTCCTGAAAATCAATGTCGGTAAACCGTTCCTTACGGCATAGTACAACACTAAAAGGTTAATCTTGCCAGCGGATACCGTAAGCATTTTACGACGACGTGGTAAACTAACCGGCACGGTCGCCGCCATTGTTGCACTATTCTTGAACGTTTGAGAATAACGTCGCAGCGACGCTTCACCTAACAATGGAAGGAAAAGATCCTCGGTAAGAACATCATCGCAGATATACGTAATCGCAAGTAACGATGGATTCCACTCGTTCAGGAACTCGAAAATCTCGTTTGCGATACCCAACGCATTATCAGGAAGCGGAACCTCACGAACGTATTTCTGATTGCCTTTATCCAACAGGATTCTCGACATACAGTAATCGTGGATTATATCCGCAACCTCATCCGCTGTTTCTGCATTCTGCATCAACGCTTGTGCTTCTTCCCAGGCCAGCTGACGTTTTGTTTCGTAATAGGTTGGTTTCAATACCGCGTAAAAATCATGAATCAGACGACCAACGTCGCCACGGGTTTTCTCTGCCAACGCAATTGCGTACGCTTTCTTCTCCGTATCCGTTAAGATCTGATTGCGCCATAGTTCATATTCGTCTAACAGCTCGGTGTATTTAGCTGTCCATTCAGAGGAAAGATAATAACCAATACTGTCAATCAATGCATGTGTTAAAACACCCAGGCGCTCGCGTCTCGGATCGACCGACGGCTCATAGACGAAAGGCAACTTCGGTTTTTCAAAACCACCGGCTACGACGGTATCTGAAAAAGCGTTCGCGAAAACACCCATCGGTCTCCATGACGTAAGAAGATCCTGATATAGCATCGGATGAACGTTATTAATCGCTGTGAGTTTATCATCGAAAAGGCTAACGCTTGGATGTTCGGCATTCGCAAGCTCGAAATAAATTCTTTCAAGCAACGCCTTTACCGTATCGCGTGTCTTATCGATTGGGCCAACAGAAGCCATGTAAATTATCCTCGTTAGAAAGTACCCATGATGGATAGGGCAATATGGTCTTTGTTCGCACGCGCTTGTAACGACATATCGAGACCGCTTTTCTTAATATGCCAACGTGCCACCAGTTCTGGTTGGTCAACAAAATACAGTCCTTCTCGATGTTGATTCAACCATTTAGCAATCGGATGCAATTTATCAGGATCGACCACACCCAATTCCAAGCCGCCAGGTGTTAATGGTTTAGAATAAAAGTCAAGTGCGTTCCGTAAAAAGTCATCCTCGATACTCATCGTAACATACCTACCATGCCAATTACGGCAAACAGCACACCGACAGCGCTATACGCAAGCAGCGCTTTAGCAACCCAGGATTTTATTTCCATATACTCTTCATTATTCACCATGTTTCACCTCGTTCGGTTATTGTCTGATCTCATACCTTTATCCAAGCGTATCCCCGCCATCAAGGCGGGGTGCTTATCACCAGAGACGATTACCTTCCTCATCCCACCAAGCAATCGCTTGCGTCGACTCAAATGAGTTAGGACGTAATGTCATGCCCTTGCGGTCAACGATTAACCGCAATTCGGTACCGAACCATTCAATCGAAATAAACAAACCCTTCCGAATGATTGTTTGATAACCTGATAGCCGTTCAAAGAGTCGTTGAAAGATTTCATCATGCTCGCATGATATCAATGCTTCTGAATAACGCTGCATCGATCTCGCGTCAACGGGTAAACGTGTTTTACAGTTCCACCACAACACAGCGTACATCAATGCGGCATTACGCAATCGTAACGATTGAACTGGCGTTAGTTGTCGTCCTTCAACATCATCGATAATAACATACATTGCGTCTTATTCCGCGTTTGTTTCCTTAACATGGACACATTCCGCATCGATAGTCACGCCTGTAGAACGATTGGTCTCGTTGGTAGAATCAAATCCGCTGTTGAACAACATTGCGAACGTGTTATTATCCATACGAGCAAAGGTCTCCGCGATACGATCAGGATGAAAATCGGTGCGGTTGATGGTCGATTTCACAAAAACTCCTATAAACAAATTTAATTATTGATGTTAAAATTAAAGCAGGATCTGCGGACAACAGCACGATTCGTAACCACCTTCATGCGGTAACGTATTGCTGGTGTCAGGCCAGACAAGCTGAATACCCGCAACTTTACCGTATCGAACGACAGCAGCTGTTGCATATTCTTCATTGAAGGCTTCGATATCCTCAATTTCGCGCACGTCGAGACGCAATGTTTCGCCCGTACCTTTCAGGATCATATTACCATCAAATGCACCTAATGGAACCGTCTTTGCCTTTACCATGAAGTTACCCAGTTTATTGATTGCTGAACCAAGTGCTGGGCAGCAACCGGATACAAAGATTTCTGGCATTCCGTGTTCGGTTAGACCAACAGTATACATAAAGCCGGGCTCGTCGCTCCCCTCATCAGGAGCGACACTGATAATAGCCCATTGCTTTTTCTCGATGTATTCTTCAACAAAATCATTCAATTTTGAAAAATTGTTATTAAGTTTAACTACGTTGCTCACGTTCTTTATCCTTTAATGCGTTTTCTAACCAACGGACATAACTTTCACGATAAAGGTGAATGTGTCTTTTACCGTCGCGAAAGTTAGGATCGATAAGATGAATCGCAGCGTGGGTTGAGGCCGCTGCATGCTGTAAATGTTTTCGTGTTAATCGCCCAAGTTTTACCCAGCGTTGAATATACCGCGCGTCTGTCGCTAAACAGGTACGCTCATCGATGAAAGGTACCAGCACCTGAACGATACTACCGTAATATACCATCGAACTATTGAACATCTGCACCTCCGTGCAAATGGATGGAGCAGATTAGTGAAGAATTACTGTTTGCAGCCCGTTCTCGTATTCGGTAAGTAGCTCGTTATACCGACGATGGATTGCATTAATGGCGCTCTTGGCGTCATCGTGTACGTAACCTGTTGTAGTGTCACGGATGATTTCAAGCTGTTCCAGAAACGCATCACGAATACCTTCAATAGCCGCCATTTCACAGGTAGCCTGATGTTTATCGTCTGAAAAGAGAAATAACGATTTGTCTTTTTCTTCCGCAGCAAAATAACGACGTATCTCGTTCATTCTTTCTTCAGAAATCATGAATGGTTCAACTTCGCTCATTTCAACAACCCTTTCTAAAGTTTTAATGTGTTCACGCCATGTATAAAGGCGTTGATTTCGTCATCGATGTTACCAACCCGCTCAATAATCTTCTCCATCTGAATTATAGATTTCTTGTAAATACTAGCTGTTGCAGCAATACCTTGTCCGTAAACACTCGAAACATACATTCGAAGTTCTTTCAAACGATCGAGCAACGACTGCGCAAATTCTAAATGTAACAATGTTTCGTTTGTCGGGGTCGCTGTATTGAGTGCGCGCAACTTATGTTCTAACAACGATGTCGCTGCATCAAGCATGTATGTATACTTACGATAATTATCAGCATTATTCATACTGTTTCAATCTTTTATTTGTCAGGATCTGGAAAATAGTAAAATCGCCAATATAACATAGCAATCGCATTTCTTATTCGATACGCATGAGCACGGCGTCTGAGAAAGGACTGGTAGCAAGAATCGCGAGCCATAAACAATTCATGGCTAGATTTCATCAGAACCACGACGTCTCTTATATACGAATTGCAGCACTCGATAAACGGATCTGTATCGTACGTGTATTTCCTCGCACTACCTATCCCCAACTCTCTATTTAACTCACGACAACTTATCATAAGCTTCGCATGACCGATAAGCCTGACGAAGTCTCGTAAATTGCGGCGAAAGCAATAGTGTCGCCAAGTTCTTATTACGTTATGAAACGGGCCAAAGAGCGTTTGATAATCACGCGCTACGATACCTATCCTGATTTTTGCAATATCCGCATTTATCTTTAATATCTTTTTGTAATACTCCTTATCGTTCGATAACCCATTAGATTCGTAATTACGATTATACAGCTTATCCGCACATTCAACCATCTCATCGACGTACGATAGGCAGTCGTTCACCGACGTAACTGTCTCATTATCATCGTGTTGTTCAGCCAGCAGGTGAAGCTGGAGTAACCGCTTTCTGAAACAACGAATACGCCACTGCCACCAAAACCATCGAATATCCCGAATAGGTTTTACTGTCTCTGTATCAGAATTCGTCGTCATTGATACCCTCTATTAGTTGTACAGCAACTTCTTTTTCGGTGTTATAAAAGAACTTGCGGTGGAACTGGACAAGAAGTCTTTCGAATTTACGTTGAACGATCTTTTTGCGTTCGATATGACCCAGGGAGAGCAAAGCGCCCATGCAACGTACCGCTTGTTCGAGAACTTGTTTCGCAGTGTCGTGATCATCCGGCAACGGTAAATCTTCCTCGTCATCTTTAGCTATAAGGCGTCTGATGATGTTATCAATACGTATCTCATCGCCGTTAATAAAAGCACCCTTCTCCCATTCATCAAATCGTTGATGGATTTGACGTTGTAAGTTGGCTCTATCTTCCATTAACTCTTTCAACTGGTTTTCTAAGTTGAATACGGTACGACGGTCTGTTTCAGTGAATCTTTCCGACTCTTTGTACCACCAATCATTGCGTGCTAGTAAATCGTTAACACGCGAAATCGTCCGGCGGCACTCACTAACAAGCCCATCGCCATTCGGTAGCTCTGTATCGAAATAGCATTTGTACTTATAACGCATAACACGGATTAAACGTTTCGCTAGAAAACTTTGTTTTTCCAATTTCTTCTTCAGTTGTGCGTATTTCTCTTCTTTTATTTCCGCGATATCTTTCATTCCATATTCTCCGTTATATGCTTTAAACTGTCACGTATACTTTTCAATCGATGGTTAAATTCAGAACGATAACATTTCCGTACATCCCGTACCGCTCGCGCTTTATTTGCCTGATGAAGCTGTTCATTCACCTGCGATGCTATACGTAAACGCTGTAATAAAGACCTCAGCCGAACGACAACCAATGGCTGTTCTTTCACCTTCTCTAGTTTAAGTAAATAGTCAATATGGAACTTTATTTCGATAATCTGGTTCCTGTTTTTGCGGTACTGGTGAATATACCAGCATCGACGAAAATAGGCGATGCTAAACATAGGGTAGATCCTTTTCAACGCTACCTCCGATAACACATCTGATTAGGTACTTTATAGCTCTTATAAACACCTATTTTCTTCAGACTACCCTTACCTGGGCCTCGTTTAACGCGTTTGTTATAAACACGATCCAAATATCGTGTGACGATAAATCTGGATAAATACACCGGATCGATATATTCTAGAGTGCATGCTTCTGTTGCTTCGAGACACTGCATAGCCTCTCTCCTCTAAGAAGTCAGTCCAACATAAGCCAAGGCATCGCTTTCGTGATAGAACCGAACGCAGCTCGCGCAATCTTCCGTTCGGTCATCGGTATTACCCGTGCAACAAATCGTTTTCCTTTAATACAACCTTTCTTATGTTTCCCTTTGAGATAACGAGCGTCGAACGTGTCGTTTATAATGACATTGAGTAAATAATTCTTGAATGGATTATTCATCATGATTGCTCCATGTAGAGAAGACCAACGGTTTTAGTTCTATCTGTCCGTATATCCAAGTGTATCTCCATTTACCTTTACGAGGACCTTTCTTATTTTTAACACCTATCAAAATACGATATGGGTACGACCAAGTCATTCTAAACTCCTAAAATAAATCTCAACGTTTTAATGCAACTGCTTCTTGAAGCCGGTTTTAAGAAGTATCATTCTATCGTCAATGATATCCAACGCATTCAGTAATGATTTACGTTGTTCTTTCGTAAGCATTTCGACGCGTAGACGTTCGTTAATTTCCGCTTTAAGCTGTATAGGAAGGGTTTGCGTAAGCATGCTATCAGCTTCTATCTCGTAACTATTTTTCGGCGGGGGTAATGCTTCAATAACACCAACGAGATAACAACCGATAATGGTTACTCGTTTATCCATTGCTTCTAGCAGTTCAGAACTTACCTCATCCATGTTAACCCTCCATGAATTTCTTTATTTCTTTTACGATCTGTGTAATACGCGACGGCGTCAAACCGTACCGTTTAGCTATTTCCTTACCACTCATGCCATCTAAATGGTCGCGATATATCATTGCGCGATTTAGTATTTTGATATCGTCAGAAAGTTCTAATAGTCTAGCGACCTCGCGATCGTCAAGTTTGTTTTTCGTGTTTAAGCTATGTTCTAATACACTTAACTCAGCCTTACAACGTTTGATAAAATCACCAACTGTGGTAATAACTTGCATAATTCACCTATTTTCCATGTTGCGGGTGGATGTATCCACCCGCATCGTTAATTACACAGCCACCTTAGCCTTGATAGCTGGATGTGATTGGTATCCAACAAACACAAAGTCATCGTAACGGTAATCCGTAATGCTTTCCGGTTTGCGTACGATCGTTAGCTTCGGTAACGGATACGGCTCGCGACTGAGTTGCTCTTTAACCTGTTCGAAGTGGTTATGATAGATGTGACAATCTCCGCCAGTCCACACGAACTCACCAACGTCCATATTCAGCTGTTGGGCAAGCATGTGTGTCAACAACGAATATGATGCGATGTTAAACGGTGTTCCAAGCAGCGCGTCCTGTGATCTGGCTAACAGCATGCATGACAAGGCACGCGTCGGTACGTTATGTGCGTTCAACCAAAGTTCTGTTTCGCTATGCCGTACATCATCCGTAACCCACTGGGTTCTTAATACGTCGTTGCGTTGAACATAATCAACGCGTTCATCGATCGTGAGTTCGTGAGTGTAGAACTGATAGAAACTGTGGCATGCGGGAAGAGCCATATCGTCTAAATCACCTACGTTCCACGCGCTAACGATGATCCGTCGAGAATCAGGATCTTCTTTAAGCTGACGCATCACGTTTGCAATCTGATCGTGATGCTTAACATACAGGAGGTGTTTCAGCATACCGTCGTTAAGGATTCCGCAATACTCATAACCGCGTTGCATCAACTCACGGGTACGTTCTGTATCGTGCGGAACAACCACTTTATAGTCGATCCATTCCCGCCATTGTCGGCCGTAAATCGGCCCTAAATTCCCTTCTTCATCAGCCCATTCATTCCAGATACGAACACCGTTATCTTGGAGATAAGCAACGTTCGTATCACCATTAAGAAACCAGAGCAGTTCGTGAATAACGCTCTTAAGGTGAATCTTCTTAGTGGTTACCAGCGGAAATCCTTTCTTCAAGTCAAAACGCATTTGACGGCCGAATACAGAACGGGTGCCTGTGTTTGTGCGGTCGGCTTTATCACGGCCGTTATCCATGATTTCTTGTAAAAGGTCCAAATACTGTTTCATTTTAATCCTCTAATTGTTTCAAGTAGTTCCTGAAATTTGTAACGATATTTAGAATCGCTTAACGTGCAGCAGCAACCATGTAACACGTTATACGCATAATCAGCCTGTAAACCACGAACTTTCGGATCTGACGAAAGATTCAATGGTACACCATCAAAAATCCATGCTTCAATGTTCTTCTTGTGTTCCTTCGTTAACATCGTTTTCACCTCACGATAAAGTAAATAGAGTTTTGTCGAGACGCCCTATTCTTTTTATCGCTGGTTTTCCATTAGTAATAATATCTGATACGTTCGGGTTTTGCTAAAACACTCTGTTCGAATGGCCTTACATGTACGCAAACATCGACAGAATAATAGATACTACCATCGCCACACCATCGCATTACCACACATCCCTTTCTTGTACGAATATGGTAAAACGTCCACTGTGTTTGCCAGTTATTGTCTGTGGATTCTTCCGTTCTTTCTTCCGCATCAAGAATCTTTTCACCGACAATATCGCTTAAATCACCATCGATATCACTGAGATATACCGTCTCGCAACACTCTCGGCTGTGGTACATTTCTACCACGTTATCGTCTTCGCGATGAAAAAGGATAGCTTTACAGTATTCCAGCTGTTCCTCGGTTATTTCTGATGCACTAAGTAATTCGTCGTTATCAGTCACCATCCAGATATTTTTGATTACATGCCCGTCGAGCTCCCCCATTGTAAATACCTCGATATTCGGACGAACGGGTTCAGGTTGAACGATCGGAATACGAACACAACCAATTAAGGCCATCCGTCCTTTCTTTGGTCTAACTGCAAGGTAAGGTGATTTTCTTGGGTGGTTATGCAGACGTATTTCTAATTCGTCGAATTTAATCCCGTATATACCTAAGAAACGATCGAACAACCGATGAAACTCATCTGTTGCTTCTTCCAACGTTATGGCGTTTACCGTGAGTTTATGTCCCCTGAACACCCTGGTTAAATCGATAACGTCCAGTGTTTTAAAGTATATTTCCGTAAGGGGATGATTTGTATTTTCCAGGTATGTAATGGTTCTTTGAACCCAGATTTTAGGCGATGCGCCTTTAAAACGTTTCAGGTACTTAACACGATAACGGGTATGATCTGATGTTAACATTTTTAATCTCCTCTCCTGGCTTCAGAGAATTCTCAAAATCCGTTAGTTTTGATAGATGAAATAAGACGGCATAAAAGCCTCCCGTAATGGGAGGCTCCATTAATCAGCTTATTTCACAAGGACAGCGAATTCGAGAACGTAAACAACCTCATCATCCATCGGATTTGTCGTGGTATAACCAACGAAGCAATAGCCCATATCCGCAATAAACTCGTTAAGTTTATCGATGACGGATGCCGAGATACGATCGTCAACAGACAAACGACATTTACGGGTTATGTTTTGCCCGCGAGGAACGCCAGCTAACACAGACAGGAAATGTACGATCCTGTTATTGTTTGTGAACTGCACGTAATCGCCATAACGTTTAAGGTCTTTCATAGTAGACTCTACCGTCATCCGGCGACCAGGTGATACATACTCAGAATAAGAATAAGCTGCGATCGTACGACGATCTTCTGTTAGGTAGGTATTCCCTTCTGGATGATAACTCTCGATTGTTCCGTCTTCATAGGTGACGGTCACAACAGGTGCGCCGTACTCGTCGCGGCCAAAATCAATTTTACATTTATCCGAAAGCGGTAGAACCGTACAAGGCTTTGCGTTGTTCTCATCCGGGAGATCGTAACCGCTCATCATTTTCAAGAACATAGACATAATAGAACCTCATGATAATAGATAATAGAAATGATAGATAGTACAACAAATTGAGGGGGTATTATCCCACCCCCTCGTAGGGATTTTACCTAACGATCGCGTCGATTTTGCCGCTCCTGCCGTTGTAATATGCTATTAACTTACCAGCAAACTTACTAGTAAACAACTCGTCTAAAAGATGATTTACTTCAGCAACAAAGCTAGGATCGTCCGCTTTTACAAACTCGATATGACGCGTTTGTTTTACATCACGATCGATTAAACGTATTTCCAACAACGCGCAAATAAGGTTATCGTGAAGATCACCACTCAAATCCAATGCTTTCCCATGCGTCGTAGCAAGAACGTCTGCGCGCATGCGTTCGACGTCATCCTTCCCGAAACCACAAGAGTAGGCATACGTTGCGATGGTATTACCGTTATCCATCACATAAACATTGCCACCCGGGTAATCGATAAATCGCTGGGACTTATCGCCATGAGCGACGAACTCCAGTGTCGGTTTACCTAGCGAATTACGGTTGAATTCAATTGTGGTCAAGCGATCTGGTACCACATGCAACGTAAACGGTTTCGCATTATTGCGATCGCTAGTATCGCAATTGCCCATTACTTTTACGATAACACTCATGTTTAACTCCTTAGTAGTCCTAGTAGTAGTAATGAAGGGGATTTAACCCTCCCCTTCAAGGGTTAATACGTATCATCAAACCGCTTTGTTATTTTCGACCGAAGGTAAAACAACGATATGCATTACTGTTCTTTCGGTTGGTGTATTTTCTGGTTCTGGATAAATAAACTCAATGTTGGGATACCCACAATCGCTGAACAGTTTTTTCAGTAGTGGGGTTTGACTCTCTGTCACTTTAACTGGGCGCGTGCTGTATTTCAACAGACGGATATTAAACACACGGATCGGCTCGTCTAAACATTTAAGAGGCGTATGTTTCAATGCTAGAAGCATATGTTCAATGAATAGACATTTAATATCCGCTGGTAAATTCTGATATGAATCCAAACTCTGAAGAAAATCTAACGTCTCTTTACGATCTTCAACGCTAAATTTTTCTTCGAACTCAAACTTGGATACCGTCGTTTTACCCTCAACGACATAGGTATTACCTGTCGGATAAAACGATCTTTTTGTTTTATCGCTCATGACGACGTTAATGAACGGATTCCCTGTAGGATCACGATTGAATTCAATACAAGCTCCGTCAGGAACGGGATATAAATTGAAAGGACGATTAGTGTCAGTAATTTCGTTAGAATGTCCGTTAATCATTTTCAAATAAATAGTCATTTGATACCTCAGTTAATAAGTAATTAAAGTAAGTAAGTAGTAGCGAGGAATTTCACCTCATCAGATAATCAACTTTGGTAAAATCTTACTGAAACCGTAAGTGGAATGAGACGATATGGCCGTCTGCTTTATCGACGCTATATCGCGTACAGAAATACCCGAACTTCGCTAGAAATTCCCACAGTTCATCTGCCCGATACGATGGCACACGATCATTATCAAGTAACGGGCACTGATATGTAGTGTTCTCCGAAGGATCGACACAACACAAATAAAGAAGAAATCGAACAACAGCTCGGTTTTTAGTGAAGCTCTCGAATTCACCTGCGGTTCTGAACTCATCGAGGAGTTTTGTCGTTTTCTTCAATCGTTCACGATCAAGCATGTTAACCTCAATACGAACATAACCCTCCTCCCCATCCTCCCTTCCCTTACGGGTTGGGAGGATGCAAGGGAAGGAGGAGGTGATTATGCTGTTATTCTGTTTTAGGGGATGAGCCGTTCTTCTTGAAGTCGGATTCGTACTTCACGTTAGAATCAAGAACCTCACGAACGGTTTTATCTGTACAACCACGGGCGATATATACATTAAGATCGTCACGTAATTTACGCATCGTTGCTTTATCCGCATCAGAAACATCTGACTTGGTAAGACGGAATGCAATTGCATCACGAATTTTATTCAACGTTGCTGGATTATTACGCTGCTCTGCAAATACCGCTTTGATGAATGTGCCGCTATCTTTCGAAGCGATGGCTGCATCAAGAATCTCAATATGCTTTTCAGACATCTTCTTTCCTTTAATAAACGATCATCGTCATATTCATTGCGTAAGGCATCGTCACTTCAGATGCTTAGACACTGCCATGCTTCGCGCCATCGCAACGTCATACGCATCCATGATCGCGTCACCGATAGCGGTATGGCGGATCAACGGAATACCTACGTCTGGATACTCTTTGGTACCTAAGATGGATACCGGTTTGTCTTGATACGCAGCAATCATCGAACGAATATCCTGAACCTGGTTGTAACGGCAGATTGGTTTAAAACCTGCTTTACGGAACCAATGCTCTAATTGAGGCCAGTCTGTTTCACCGCGAGCAAGATAATAGAAGGTATCCTTACCGTAGTATTCGGTCATTTCATCGCGTATATTGTTAACAAACGCATTTACTTCAGTAATGGCTTCTCTATAGTCCATCACCTTACAATGTTGAAAACAATAATCGCGAGCTTCTTTTGGTGCTTTGGTTTGCCACCATTCTACCGTCGACTCACTAATATCACCACCATCAGCGATTTGACCGTGAATGTCAGGGAAGATATCTATACGTGGGCCGTTAATAATAGATTCTGGATTAGCTAGATCAAAGAACACGATACCGATTTCCAGTAGTACCCCGTTCTTTTCCAGACTAAGGTTTTCAACATCCAAACAAAACGCAGGCTTCTCTACCGCTAACGGCTCGAATGAATGATTGCTGGCATCCGATTCGACTTCAAGTTCGACGACGTCCAGATCGGTAACCGTAGGTTTCAGTTCTACTACAGCATTATCGAGTTCAGATAACGAAAAATAGTCATCGAAGAAATCGGGTAGCGTCATGCCATGCAAATTGATACCGCAATCTTCCAACCATTGTTTTAACTTGCACTCGTCGACATGGATCGCTAGACGGCATGGTCTGGAACGATCGTCTAGTGCTGCGTCGATCCAGAAGAAAATGCGTATAAGTAAGTAAGGATTATGCTCCGCTATGATTTCTTGGCTAGCGTACGCATCATACACCATTAACTGTATTATTTCCTTACGTGTGTTATACGGATCAACCTTCAATCGTCGCACTATTTCTTCTAGGAATTCCAGCGCACGTGTGTACACTGTGGTCCCACCTTGTCCATACGAACTTATACCCGTTAAAAGTTCCTTATAAGACGCGCATGCAAGCGTAGGCGATAGTCTGTACGCCAGCTCGGCATTGTACATACCGCATGATTTCTTTGGGGCGATAGCATCCTGTAACTCTATAATAAACGCTGGTCCATCAATATCAAACAACCATCCTTGACGTCGGTGGGCGGTAAATCGTAATAACGCACCGATAACTGCCTGAGGTGGCGTGTATTCTTTTCCGTTAATTTCAAACAGTAGTTTGCTCATTATAACACCTTTTCGTTATTCTGGTTTATCTGCTGGCAGACCGAGGCCTGTCAGTATCACGTAGTCGTACCAGGCTTTTACGTTTGCTTTCGCTTCATCTAAGCTGGATGCATTGACGTATGGAAATTCGCCGTTGACTGGGAAAGGCAATTCACAGCCGTAGCCAGGATAATCTTTCCAACCTTTCCATTCGATAGTTAGGGAACCAAAAACGGTCTCAGCGACGACATGGTTATAGCGACATTCTTCACACGGTGCGCGCTCTTCCGACCAGGTAATCTCGTGCCGCGCTAAAAGTTGTTGGACGACCGATAACGGCTGCTCTTCATTAAGTTCGATACTGTCTATCATCGAATACCCTCCTTTTCTTTATCGTAATCGCTGCAAATATTGACAAATGCTGTATTACCAGATAACACACTGACCATCTGACGGATTACGTCCAACGGTTCAAGTTTAGGATTGATTAATTCACCGGTCAACGCACTTATTGCGCGTGCAATCTCAACCAAATCAATATTCGGGTCTTTATCATCAATAATGAGTAGACTCTTCGCTGGTTTCTGACGACGTTTGACGATTAACAAATACGTGATGAGGTTCTCACGCCAAGCGTCAGAATCCAGATTGCGTATCAGGGTTAACGCACGACGTTCTTCCGCCCACGATGGTTTCTCACGGATAACAGGCATGTAAGCTAACTGCTCAGCAAGTCCTTTCAAACTGACGCGGTTGGTACCACCAGGATGTTCGCTAATCCGCAACATCTCGGTTAACAGACGGACATACGCTGTTGTTGTCGAAACACCTCGTAACGGCAAGAACAAATTATGTCCTGGAACACCATCGTGACTCAACGGTGCGATATATGCCATGAATTGCCGAATATCATCATCGGTCTGTTCTCCAGTAATGAACTTAAACGCTTCACGTAAAACGCTCACGATGAAGTCTCCTTAATGTTTCTTGTATACACAGTCTCTTCGGCAGGTACAGACGTTTATATAGATCAATTAACAGATAGCGCATAACAGAAGCGACCACCAGGTACTCGCCTTCAGCTTCCGAATAGCGTATCATGTTAATCGGGTAATTCAAATAAGAATAAGAAAAGAGATCATCGTTAGTAAGGCGATGATCTTCAAGATACTGACGAAACAATTTTACTAAGGCATCGTACTCCATTCCATAGTAACACAACGACACCTGTCTTACCGACAGTCGTTTCATGCTGGGTTACCTTTTAGTTTTGCGCGTATCATGTCGACAATGTTTGACGGATCAGAAATAATACCGGCGATAAGGTAATCAATAGGTACGTCAAGAATGATCTTCTTCAGCTGGAACGTCGTATCTTTACGACGCACGCCGTAGAACACACCATCTTTAAACACAACCTCGTATGAAATAGGGAGCTGATTGATGATGGTGTTGGCATAATCACCCAACCACATCGACCCCGCCATCAGATGCGCACAAATCGCGTGGCTAATACGCACATCTTTGTTCTTCTGGCTAACGTCTTTAATTTTTGACATGGTGACCAGAAGCTCGCCGATCTTACTCAACATATCGTCGTATACCCCAAAGAACTTAATCAGTTGCCGGGTACCTAACGACATATATGTTTCTCGTGGTAAGACACAACACACCTGCGGTAACGTTCCAACCCCATAGACACAGCTGTGTGGTGATAGTGGAAGCAAATCAGCAACCGCATTTTTGATGTTGTTATACTCAACGATATCATTGAACGGTGAAAGACCTTTCGTAATTGGTTTATCGATTGTTACATCAAACTCCGCGAATGTCCATGCTGCTTTACGAGGTTCCCCCTTCTGGTACGGTGGAGCCAATACCGCAACAACACGAAGCCGATATTCATGGGTATCCCGTAGCTTAAGTTGGATACCCTCATCGTCGCCTTTACGCACAAGTAAGTAGCGACTCGCACAGCCGTCGCAGATCACCGTTGGTTCATGTTGACCATATGCTGCAAGCATCGGTTTACTAAGATCTTTATCACAATGACTGCAGCGATGATCCTGTTCCTGATAACTGATTTTCACGTTGTCAACCCCCTTTTTAGTGAAGTACGCGATTGGTAGGAACAGTCACCGAACCACAAGGGTTCAGATTCGTTGTTTCACGATCTGGGCTAAAACGGCGGCTATTTTCTTCGTGATGTTTAACCGGATCGTCTTGCATCACGATTTCGATGGCTTCCTCAAATGACAGCTCCCGGTATCCAGCACGATACAAGAACAGCGGCCCGTCGGTTTCCAAACCCTCTACAAAACCCTTCGATAACCAAACACTACCATCAGCACTGTAAAGAATGGGTTCGACATCATAATCGAAAACGTATTGGTACCAGTAATTAAACAGTTGGGCGATCCAACGATTGCGCAATAAATAATCGATTACTACAGCACTTTGTAGAATATGACTCCAGATTATCTTTTCATTTTCCGTCTTCTGTAATAGTACGCCGCTTGTTGCTTGATGGACGGTGTACTTAAACAGCCAAGCGAGGTTAGTGGCAAAAGCCGCAGCCAGATTTATATCCGGGAAATAGCGTGCGGGTAAAACCAGATGCGGACGATAAGCAGCAATCAACGCTTCGTTAACTTCATCGCCTTCGACACAGATAACTCCATTTGTGGTCAAATGCCCCTGATTCAATGATTGATCGATATAAAGATTGCCTATCGTTTCAACATGTTCGGTGCTTCCTAGAGGCAACTCCATAAATCGATCAAGATCGATCTCTAACGTTGTATTTACGACAAACGGATTGACCGGCCGGTTTAAATTAGGAAAAGTAATCGACCATACCGCTTCATGCTTCTCATCGGCACGAACAAAGGAAACCCTGCGTTCATCTTCACAATCGAGAACATGCAGTCTTAGTGTTTGACGGCAATTCGAACAAACGTAACGAGCGTCACGATTAGGTGTGCTCGATATTACTTCGTAACGAATGGCTGAAAGTGGTATTTCGCATTCGCAATGCGGGCATTCATTTTTGATGGTTATTTTCATTGTTGTATTCCTTTTGATAAGTATAACTGAATATCGGTAAGCTGGTCTTCAGGGACATCGTCGGCAGCCGTTAAAACCTTAGGACCATGTTCGTTGAGGTAAGCTTCTCGTTGAAGATGATAAAGTCGATTGGCTTCTTGGAACTCGGTATCCGTCATGTAAACCAACTTAAACTTTGAACGTTTATTCGGATTATATCTCTTATTACGTTTCTTCGGTTTCTTCGCCATAATAGCCTCGAAGGTGGATGGTACACCCATCCACCTTCCTCCATGTTAAAATGCGTTCAATTCTTCAGGTGTACGTACGGTACGGGTGTTAGGATCAACCATTGCTGGCACGCCCGCAGGACATTTACGGACATCGATTCGCATCTCCGGTTCGATCGGACGAATGCGATATGTTTTGCCGTCGTCGGTTAACACCGAAATCGTCAACGCTTGGTTCAATTCATTAACGAAGTTCACCAAACGCTGTTGTCCGCCCTTCGACCAGAAGTTAAGATCGGTTTCTCCATTGAAATAACTGATTCCTTCAGCGGTTCCAATCGTGATTTTAACGATACCAGGATAGTCACGAAGAAGGGGTGCCTGATAGCCCTCATCTTCTGTATCCAATTTTACCCACGCGCCTCCCGTGGACAAACAGTTAACTTCCAATGCAGTTGGCGCACTGACTTCTGCCGATGACCAGGTATACATCGTGCCTAGTTTGGCGTGTCCGGTTTCCAGTTCGCTATAATCCCAAGCGTGTGCTGATGCTGTAATAAAGAAAGCCGCAAGAAACAACTTTTTCATTCTTTTCGATTCCTATTAAAAAGTGACCGATTTCTGTGGTCGAGATTGCTAATAAATTAATTCCGGTTTTGTTTCCGTATTGCGCGGTTACGTTTGCGTTCCTGGTCTTTGACTGTACCAAGAAACTTCTTTAATTCTGACGGTTTGAGCGTGCCCTCACGCACCACACCGTTTTGTTCGATATGGTACGACCAATAACCAACTTCAGCCGTTAAAGATAACGTTGTCGGTTGTTCATCGGGTAACGATCGGGGTGAGAAAATAAAGAGTAATTCAAAAGGCGTTTCTCGGCTGATAATAGGACGGATACTAACATCAAGACCCTCCCATCGCTGAGGTTTAAATATTCCTCCAGCAGCAACGATTGTCTCCGAGCGTTGTTCTACAAGCTCTGCTAATTCACGATCGTCATTGAAATAAATATCGTGAAGGATATCTGTGTCGATAAAAAACCCGCGCTCCGAATTGTGACGAACAATGGAATTCTTCATTCTAACGCCTTTATTGTTTGTTTTCATGTCCTATACGAACACGAAAAACCGTTAATTTTTACCGTAGTCGTGTGTTAAAATTCCACACCACGACCTGTCATCGACGAAGGAACCGCGCGATAATAGAAGTAGATGTAATGGTCACGATGGCTAAAATAGTTTTTGCAAGCATAGAACTCTCCAGATCCAATGAATGATTTAATACGTGTGACTTGAGGGTGTTGTGCGAGTAACGCCTGTATGACGATTTCCATTTGGTGTGCGCTCAAACCTGGTCGAGCCGCAACATGATAATGAAGCTCCTTAAGAAATCGTTTCCAGGGATCAGGTTGTACCGATGATCGAGACATCTATACCTCCTTAACAAGTGTTGGTAACGCAGCATAAACCCTCCCCGAAGGGAGGGCGGTTAACGATTACTCCATCCATACTTCTTCGTCGTAATGATTTTCTATCGCATTACGCCAAAAACGCACGGCGTCTAAACTAATCGGCGCATAAAAATGCTGGTCAACGCCCACATTAAGTCCGTTGGTCTTCGCTAACATACAACGATGAATATGTCCGAATAGATTGAAGTAGCCTGGGTTTCTTTCGCTGGGTTTATGGCAGAGCCAGTAGGATTCGTCATTGCTAATCGGCAGCATCAACGGATGCTCGTAAACCGCAGCAAACCCCATACCGAGCAACTTATCACGCCAAGCTTCAAAACCTAACCCCGTTGATCTGCATGCGTCTTCGTCCCAATTCCCCAATACCAATTGAACCTGGATATCAGAACGAATGGCCTCCACGAACTCAAACTTACCCCAATCACCCAAATGCCATAACACACTGTTCTTTGGAAGCTTGTTGATGGCTTTCAGCATATGCTGGTTCATATCGGCAACGCTTGCAAACGGACGGCGTGAATACACCCACGTACGCTCGCTATCAAAATGGGTATCCGATGTAAAGAAGATGGATGGGTTCATTGATCTAATTGTTCCAGAAACGCACGTCCCGATTTACTTGCTTGTAAATGTTGTTCTGCGGAGGTAAGCAGGACTTCAGTTGGCGTATATGCGACACTACCTTTCCACTCCGTTTTCAGCTTACCCTCTTCGATACTGAACTGAATCAGTTGTTGGGTGCCGAAGTTAAGTGTGTTCGTCGCCGCGCTAAATACACCACCCATCATACTGTAACCAAAGACCTTTGCATCTTCTGCGTAGAAATCATTGTCGATCAGTTTGTTCTGAAGCTCGAGTTGGTCAGACGGCAACAATCCACCATCGAAGACACTTAAAATACCGGCCAGGCGATAGATGCTCACCTTTCCTGAAGCACCTACCACGTAATTACCATACGGCGTTTCCTCAAGTTTGGCAACAACGGTGCGGTCATCGGAGGTTTTCATCGAAACCTCGATACCATCACCAACTTCCGTTAACGTTAAATCAACGATACTCATTTGTTATTCCCCGTGTTCATGTTTTAACACATGATTTCGCCATGTTTCTTTTCAACATACGTATAAACGTCGTCCAGGTAAGCAATGAGTTTATCACGATTCGCACAAAGTGACTTAATCTCCGCAATCTCTTTCATATAGAGCTGTTGACCTAATGCCGGATAAGTAATCCAAGCATAGCCATCAGGTGCAAATTTAGAAATAAGATAATCGGCGGTTTCCTGTAATGCGAACTCTCTGCTCATCTGGCCGTAACGGTGTTCGATAGCACGGATCCCAAAACGTTCGTTATCAAGACGACCCATATCCGCCAAACGAAGAACCTGAGAAGCAACCGAACTACGTGGACCAGAATACGAGGCACGATGTTCAGCAATAAGCACGCGTATCTCCTCGATGTCTTCCGGTGTGAAAAGATGCTGCTCGTTACGAAGCAGGATAACTGATGCACGAATACCCCCGATAAGGTGGTGGTATGTTCTGTTTTCATGGCAGGCAATATCATGCATAAAAGCGGCAGTTAATAGGCGACGACGTTCCGTGGGCCTAATGATGCCAACCACATCAGCAAGTTCATTTGCCAGTTCGACAACAGCAAGCACATGTTCTTCTTGATGCGCAAGATCATTCTTCCGAATATTTTCAATTACTTCAGTGCGCGTTTCCTGGGATAAGAAATTTAAACAATCCAACGAATATAAAGATTTCATCGTACGTACCTCTTTGAATCTATTAATAAATATTGTTTACTCACGTAAGTAATATAGCCGTGAAAGGATTTGTGTTGGTCCGTTCGACGCTCATCGTATTTTATGGATTGTCGAATGACGTCATTTTAAGGGACATCCCCGGCCTCCTCCCCAGGAAAGGTGTGGGGAGGAGTGTTTTCATACTTTTATTAATTCGAGCGCGATTATGTTGGATAGAATCAATCGTCTAATGAACCGAATAACGGTTAAAAATCAGAGTAACAATACCGTGCATATCGGGGGTATTGATGCCTGGCGTCTTTCAGATGACATTCAGCGAATATGGGGTACCTCCCGATTTATGAAACACATGTTTCGTAATTTCTCTTCCAGTGGACTCAGTATCCACAACTTCTACCTCCCCGATTTCGTTTATATTCTCGAAACGATCATCGACGCAAAGAATACCCGTAGCAACAAACGCATGCTGAAACACCTTATTGAGGTGCTACTGCAAGAAACATGGTTGCAGAATACCACGATCGAGCAACCTGCTATTCTCGATAAAACTCATATGAACAAAATGCTAACGCTCTCTTTGTTCGATTATCAAGATGAGTTTCTGGACATTTATAACCGTAACGTGCCTAAATACCGCCTAAAAGGATACGTGTGTGCAATGGGTGCGGGTGCCGGTAAAACTATTACCGCATTGGCCTTAAGTGCTGCCTTGAACGCTGACGTGTTTGTGGTGTGTTGTCCTAAGAATACGATGCGTTCGGCATGGCAATCGGATTTACATAAAGCGCTTGTTGATCCCGCAACAGAAACCGCGTTCTGGTCAGACACAATGCTGCCATCACAGCTGCAGAAAAGCGATAAGTATTATTTTCTGCATTACGAATCGATGGGCTTATTAAACGATGTAATGATCAAACATAAACGTACGGCTAAACGCGTTCTTATTGTTGTTGACGAAAGCCATAATTTCAACGATAAGAATAGTCAGCGTTCCCAACGATTGGTTGATCTTGTACAGACTATGCGTCAAACCATGAATGCGGATGTGCATGTCTTGTTTATGTCGGGTACGCCTGTTAAACAAATGGGTTCTGAGATGATCCCATGTTTAGGTTGTATCGACCCGATGTTCCAGGGGCAGGTGGTCGATAGCTTCAAAGCAATTTACGGTTTAACCAGCAGCCGCGCTAACGATATTCTCCGTCATCGTCTTGGGTTCATGATGCACGTCGTACCTAAAGAGGCTTACCGTAAAACCCGTCCGGAAGTTCAGGACGTTTACGTGAAGCTTCCTAACGGTAGTGATTATACCATCTCGAGCATCCGTGACGACATGGCGGTATTTGTACGCGATCGGGCGAAATATTACAAGGACAACTGGGGACATTACCGAAAGATTTTTGATGATGCCTTGGATTATTATCGCAAAACTATCCGTACCGATGGAGAACGTAAAGAATTGTCCCGGTACGAATCGATCGTCGCGCGTTTTCAGAAAGGTTACGATCCAGTCAGAGACAAAGAAGATGCGATGTTCTGCAACATGTTTGAGAAACGTTCCATCATGCCGGTTCTTCCTTCTGATCTAAGGATTGCTTTCAAAAACGCTAAGAGCGTCATCAAGTACGTTGGGTTGAAAATTCAAGGTGAGGCGTTAGCCCGTGTTCTAGGCGCAGCACGCATTCAGTGTCATGTCGACATGGTGGAATACATCGACTTCGAGGGGTATATCAACAACGCTGAAGCCAAGGTGTTGATCTTCACGTCGTACGTTCAGGTGGTTGAGCGCGTCGACAACATGCTTCGTGACGCGGGTTTCTTACCCGAACCTATTTACGGGAAGACCAACAAGAATATCAACCAAATACTTGCTCGTTTACGCGACGATCCCGACAGCGGTCCCGCTATCGCAACATTCGATAGCTTAGCTGAAGGGGTTCCAATGTTGATGTGTAACGTGGGTCTCTTCCTGAACAACCCATGGCGGTCGTCCGATGAAATTCAGGCCATCAGTCGACTCGATCGTGTTGGACAAACGCAACCTGTTCGGATCTATCGTTTCATGTTAGATACAGGAAGCGAGGGTAACGTTTCTACACGTAGCCATGAAATCATGGAGTTAAGTCGGCAGCTTGTTGAAGAAATCACAGGCGTCAAATACGTGGTGAACAAGCAAGATGATGTTAACTTGCAGGAAACGTTGGCGATGGAAGGATACGATCAATACGTTACCGTAAACACCACGGAACACGATATTAAACCACGATCTGCATTCTTGGAATGGTAATTAAGAAGCCCTGCTTGGCGGCAGGGCTTTATGCCGTGTTTATCGCAAAATCGTATGACGTATACACGTCACTTTTATAAATTAGGATAAGCGCGATGAAACTCAAACAAAGCTGGAAAGACGAACTCCTTGCATTAGTAAACAGCAAAAACAGTCTACAACTGACATTAGACGACGTAAAATTTGAACTAACCGAACCAGTCAGCGAAGTACCAGGAACAGTCGTTGTTACAATCAAACCTAACGATGATAGCCGCTACTTTAACGAACAGTCTCTAACTTACATTCGTCGAGACATCGCTAAAAACTTCACCGGGATCCCGTTACGGGTTATCGTTAAACAAGATACCGCTGTAAGGGATATCATCAATACAATTGCTGAACGTTACGGATTGGTATTTGACACAACCGTCGACTTCCTTGAATCCGAACTGAATAAGCAGATTACTTTCGCCGACACCGGTATTAAAGACATTACAGTTCCGGTTGCAAGCACGTCTTATGTTTGGGCCGGTAATCTTCAATTCAATGTTGCTAACGATACGTTAAGCTTGATTACTATCATCAAGAAAACCGATCTTACGAATCTGGTTTATCTGGATGGTGTTGAAGCTGACACAACTGGTTCGTTACTATTAGCAACAGCCTCGATTATCGACGATAACGGAAACACCGAAACGACTGAAGGTGTCCTTGACGCCAAGTACTTCCAGAATGTCCTGAACGTCATGGTTCGTTATGGTGATATTACCGGCGAACAAATGCAACAAGTAATGCAGACAATTAACCAAAGCGATGACGTTCGTGAAGTAGAAGTTAAGTCATACGGTGACTCTGAGCTGTTGGTAACCACAAAGAAAGATTGGGCTATCGGTAACCTTAAGGGTGCGATGGCGGTTGTTCGCAACGCTCAACCGAAACCAATTCAGTACATTCTTAAAACGAATGGCGGCTCTGTTACATTGGCGTTGAACGGTTGGACAAATATTTCCATCGATTGGGGTGATGGGAATAAGGCAACGTTACCAAGCGGACAAACTCGCGGGTTCCACGAATATAGTGACGGTACAGAACGTACGATTGTAGCTACTGGCGTCCTCTCAAGCCCGGAAGCACCAACACAGACACAAACCATCAGTGGCGATAACATCACCGAAATCGTTGACTGGAACAACGGATTACCGCAGGCTGTACAATTAACCGGATTAACCAGTTTAATTAAGGTTCCCGATTATATCCCGTCATACTGGACAACGTTGGAAAGTTTGTTCGAGAGCTGCTCATCGATAAACGACGTAAACATCACGAAATGGAACACCGGTAACGTTACTTCAATGAAGAATTTGTTCTTTGGCTGTAACGTCTTCAACCAACCGATCGTCGTATGGGATGTTACCCACGTAACGAATATCGACAATATGTTCTCGGGATGTTCAGCATTCAACCAGGATCTAAGGATGTGGTCGTTCCCAGCGGATACTTCCCACAACAACTACGATAACGGTGCTACAGCCTGGCGGTCAGAGTATCGTCCAAGCTTCGATTTGTAAAAAAAAAAATAGTTAACATAACTTCCTCCCTACCCATAACGGGCGGGGAGGAAGGTTTTATGACGTTATGGCTTAGAACCAGAGTTCTTTCATGAAGTAGGCTTCCATATCGTAGATAAGCCACTCATCAGGGATTTCTAAAGGATCGTCTTCGGTTAAGGTCAGCATGTGCAAGGCAAACGCACGCTTGATATCTTCCAGTAACTTATCATCGCCGTAATCTTCAGGCAGTTTACGATCAACCAGCTGGGTTTGTTTATAGACATCACGGAACGCTTCAGGACTATGTTTGTCCATCGGAAATTGTTCAGCAGCCTGGACCATCGATAGTGTCCAGCTCACAACGTTGTAACGCTCGCCGTTAATCTCACTGAACTGATCGTCGATTAAACAGATTTGTTGTACGTTCATTCATTTTCTCCATTCTTATCTTGGTCGCAGTCGCATTCTTCGTTGTTCTTCTTACTTAAACGTAAGACACCGAGTGCAGCATGCTTGAGTTCTTGCAAGGCGCTTTTCAGCTGACCTTCTTCGTCGAAATCAAAATACTTCTCGTTGTAGCTTAATGCTGGAATCATATTTACGAGAGGTTCGATGGCAGGCATCAGCATTTCAATGACAACCTTAGGATCAACAAAGCGCTCAAACCCTTCAGGGAGTTTGCTTGCCACAACCTTATCGTTTTTGATGTAGAATTTGTTCTTGAACAGATCGTCAAGAATAGCATTCTCTTCATCCGTGCGTTCCGCATAAGGACGATCGATCATCTGAACAAAAACACCATTCAATGTTTCAGGCACAGATGGATTTTCACGAAGAGATGCCTCGGCCGGAATCTCAATATCGATCTTCGCCCATTCAACAACCTGGTGGTCTCGTGTGTAGATAACATCGACTTCCCACGCCAGGCCGTCCGGACTTTCTACAGTGTAACGTGTTTTCGCTTGACCTTCAGGAGCCATACGCTCAATGGCGTCAAACATCTCGACCGGAATTTCTACTTCGCTCTCCGTTGCATCACCTGGACCGCGATACACCTTCGTGGTCATGATGTATTTCGGTTCTTCATTATCGATCTGGATCGCTCGCGCTCGTACCTGGCCTTTCACACCACCAACGGCTGTGTTATCAAACAACCATTGATGTTGCACCATATGTTCGATTTTTGATGCTACTTGACGAAGACGTTCAACACCGTCTTCAGCCAGTTTGCCAAAGAAAACCAGCTCACGTTCCTGTTGTGTCTCACCACTTAACATCATTAAATTGGCGATTTGTTTCACGCCTCTTACTTTTGACATACATGCTCCGGTTATAGGGGTCTGGAAGCAGACCCCTCATTGATTTTTGATTCCACCAAACGCTATCGTCACAATTCGAAATCTTCATCGATAACGCGCTGCGTGAGCACTTTGTCGCTGAAGAACTCCACCTTACGCTGATGGTATTTACGATGCGCTTCGATAGAGGTACATACCAGATACCAGAACGTTGGCGTCATTCCTTCGAACTTCCCTTTCAGCTGACGCAGTCGCCCCAACACCTGAATGTTACCGGTTCGTGACCCCATCGCTAACGTCATGAACGTCATCACCAAGTCAGGAAGATCGATACCTGTACCTGCCGATTTCACGGTTGTAACGCTAATATCGTTATCCAGCAAGACCATGAAATCTTCTTCAGCGGTATAAGGGCCGATCTCTAGCTCAGGAATACGCTCACTGAGATAATGCGACAACGACTTACACATATCAACGGTTGCACAGTACACCAGCATTTTCATACCTTCCTGGTACTGGTTCATGAAACCCTTGATAATAACGGTATAGATGAAGTTAAAGTACGCAAGTTTGAGTTGCTTATTCTTCATGATAGACTGTTCGAATATCGTGTGTGAATAGGCCCCACCAAATCCTTTATATCTGACTTTATCTGTGCTGCGTAGTCGATACGTTACCGCATTTACCGCAATGTATTTCTTGTATTCGCCTTTCGCATAACGGGCTTCTTTCGGATACATCAAATACAACATCTGTTCGATAAACGGATCATCGGATACCGCTGTTGCTGACAGATAAATGATTTCCGGAATATTGGCGTAACACTTGACCTTAAACAAGAAATGCAATGCTTCGTGACATTCGTCGTGAATCAGTAGACCTATACCTGTCTTTTCCCAAAACTCAGCGGGATGGAAGGCATACGGCGCAACGCAGTTATTCTTCTCGTAGTCCGCAATATAACGTTGGAACATGTTCAAGGAGAACAATGCGATTTTGAAGTCGAGTTCACCTTGTTCAACCAAGGTTTGAAACTCCAACATACTGTAACGAGGAATGTCGGGATGCGGTGGATCCTCCTTAGCGTTCCCGCGTATTTCAATAACGTCTCCTGGTTCCATTCCGAAGAAGTTCAGCAGTGAGCTTCGCCAACCTGGCATATACCGTGGAGAAAGTATAATGCCTGTGCGCACACCCCGTCTGAACACGATTTCCTGCGACATCGCGGTGTTATGCGTGACGATGTGGTCTTTAATAACATAAAGGCTTTCGTCATTGTCCACCGTGATGCAACGCGCTTTCGCTTTAACTGTCGGCACGATGCTATCAATCGCTAAACCAGGAAGCCGGTTAACGGGGAGATCGTCTGGAATCTCAATGTCGTCAGGAATAAGCTTAAGCAAATCGGAATGATAAATTAATGTCTCCATCGTGTAACTATCGATGGGGCATTTATACGCAATTCCTCCTAACTGATAAGCCAACTCCCAGACCTTGGCCGTTATCTGCGAATCGACGGTTCTGACCGCAAGGTGAGCTTGCCTGTTTTTGATTCTCAGTTCACAACGACCTTTGATTACCGCCTTAAATTCCTCGATACCGACAAGTTCTTTCGGCTCGTAAAGTCGGATTCTTACTGGACGAGATCGAGCAGGTCTGTCGTAAAGACATTCCATGATTTCGTCTGTGCTGAGAACCTTATCTGGATCAGTACAACGCCAGAGATGGTCACCACACGCTTCAACCATCCGCCCATCTTCAAAAAAGATAGCATAAAGCTGAATATCGTTATGATCGAATATAGCGGTTACGTTTGTCGGTAACCCATCTGCGCCAATAACCTGATCCCCTACCTGAAGCTCGCCAATCGGCTTCCAACCGCCTGGAACCTTCACGGGTGTGGTAAGCGGGATCGCTTTGCCCGACCCCGTTTGAGCGGTGTTTAGGCTCATTCTGAAGGGGGTATCCTTACCCCCGTTCATGTACTCCAGCCATTCTTGCTGATCTTCACGCCATGGAAACTTCCATTTCTTTACGAACTCCACTTCTTTACCTGGTACTGGATCGTGGTAAACGATTTCCAACCACTCTTTTCGGATTCCTCGGGAAAAGATAAAATCCAAAAACGACTTCAACTGTTCGCGGAGTAAGTATACCTCGCTATAATCGCTTCTCGCTGCGGCATACGTGTTTATGGTATCGGTAACCATTCTCCGTGTACGAGGGTCACGTCGTTTCCTCAGATGCAAACAACGGTCTCGAAGGTAATGGCCGATAAGATGGGCAAATCGAAGTCCGTATCCGCTCAGCCTCATGCCATGCGAGAAGACGTCGATACGAGCTAACTTCATAACGTGATTACATCCTCCGGTTTAGGTTCTTTACGCGGTAAAAGCATGTAGTCGATCGGATGATCCGGCTTCATGGTTGGGATATAACTGTTCGGGTTTTGGAACGCATCCAGTTGCTCTTGGTGAGCGAACTTCATACTCAAGGAGCGCATGTTCATGTTCTTCTTGAAGGTACTGAAGTATCGTGTTGTTCCCTGTTTCGGCATGCGATAATCTTTCGTATGTGGTGAACGAATCATGCTGGCGTAGAGAATAACGTCGAGATGCGAAAGGTTCATTCGTAGGCGCTGTGCACACAGACGATGCCAATAGTAAAGCACGTTTGCAACTTCTTCCGGCGTTGCTTCGTCTTCCGAAAGGAATCCGGCACTGAAAGAACCTTTCCCGAATTTGAACTCACGTTCGATTTCTTTTGCGTATTCCATCATGTTTTTATGGATTAACGGCATCTGGAATAACGTACGTGAATTGTCCCAATGTTTCAAATCAAAAATCACGATCCCGTCAGACGTCACTTCCCAGCTATGGCGTTTAAGATAACGGATGAACGCTTTACTCGGTACGACGGGACGTCCACAGAAATCGAAATTGACTTTGAGTTTGCGATAGCTTTCATCTTTCCTGTCGTAAATCTCCATATCACAAAGCGTCATGTTAAACAGACGCTGCGGTATCAGCGAACTGATTTCTTCCGCTTCAGCTACGTCGTACAACATGTTCGCAAGACCTAACTTCATCTTGATCAGCACATGTTTACCTTTCAGTTCACGTGCGAGTTTGATATCGTTCATGTTCTGGCTATAGCGAAGGATATGCTGATATTCCGGCGGGATCGGTGCTGTGGATACCGTCGACGAACCATCGTGGTGTTTGGTGGAAAGAATGTTTTGCGTTACCTGCTGCGAACAGGTACGCGCTGCGCCATCGCCAACATTATCGGTTAATGCGAAGTTATGACTTAATTCACCATAACACGTCGTGCACACCCCAGCTGGATCGGGATGATGACAATAGTTAACGGAGCGCATACGCACTGTCGTGCCGATTAATTCTTTCATATACGGTTGTATTGCTACCAACGAACCATCGTCACGAATAATGAATCGACCATGGAATCCACGTAGGTCGGTCTCATCACGGATTGGCATCGGGATGGTCTCTTTACTACCACAATCACCAGGATGCAGCCGTTGTACAACGGCTGTCGCTATCTGAAGTTCGCGGCCGAAATATTCAGACTTTTTAATCTGCTCCTTGTTAAACAGCAACGATTTCGCCGCAGAACGACTTTCTTTCAAGCTGTCGGGAAGAGAGATCAAACCGGCTGCGTATGATCGCATTACCGGGTCACGGAATATTTCAGAGTTAATATCCGTCAAGAATCCGCGCATCCCGATACATTGCAGCACCTGCCCAATCGAAACGTGTTCGGTTCTTACCGCACGTGCGATAGGGTTAGCGTGCAACGTTTTATCGGTGCTGAGCACCTTTGTCAGTTTCTTGTATGCGCTTTCGATGCCTTCGCGGGTGGGTTCCGCTTCAGCAATGATTTTCTTAACTTCAGGATGTACGGTAATCTGATAAAAATCATCCGCACAAATAGTCGTTACGTATTCCTCCAACGCATACGTAAAGAAGTTATATACATTGTTAAACATATCGAACAATGCTTTCCAGAGAACCTCGCGATTCTCTTGTGGATAAGCATACATGCATTGACGATATGCTGCGCTTTGCAACGCAACCGACGAACCGGCTGTAAACTTGCGTTTATCAACCAGATTCTCTTTTGTCAACGGTGTCTCAGGATACATGCGGTGCACAGACCAATGCATGTAACTAAAGAAAATGCGTCGCGCACGCAATTCATGAACACCATCATCCATCTCGATATATACACGGTCATTAGGCTGTGCCCATTCGAACACCTCATCAACCGGCCAGTGCATAAGCTCGCGTGCCCGCACACGACGTTTCGTGGTGGTCGTCTGTGTTGTAATCATTATTGCTTTCCGATTTAAATGGTTTTATCATACGGTTTACCAATTCCGTTGGAATTTACTATCGTCATGATAGCATCGGGAATCCCTTCCCTTAGGTTATGTAGGTGTTAATATATCTCCACTGCTGACCTCTGCGTCAGCAGCATTATCCAGCTTTCTGTTGTAAAGCGTATGGATCCATAGCGTCCGACATATCCGCAACAACGGTGAGAATAAACCCCTTTATCTGTCTCACTTCGGTTACACGAAGTCCTTTATCGTTACGATATACGTTTTCTTCGCCAACTAACTTTGGTCGAATAACATAAACCCCATCAACTAACGGGAATGTCGAATACGGATAAACACCAATACGAATGATGTTTGGGTGGTCACCTCGAAGGTCACGTCCGAACTTATCGACTCGACCATAAATCGTTCCATCCGCACCTTCCACTTCAATGAGGTCGTTTCGAATATCCTGAAATAGCTGCTCTAACGTGTCGGCGGGGTACGTATATGCGATGCCTAACGCAGGATCCTCGATCGTTTTTACGCTGAATCCGTTAAGCCAAACAATCCGTTCATCTGCCCATGTTTCTTCATATGCCGTTAATCCATCGCCGTATATGTTGACGTGTGCTATCTCCATAATCTCATTTCCTCTTCTACGTTAGGATAGATGACATGTTGGATTTACGTTGCCTTTGCATATATTGCTTAACTTCCGTTAGAAATAACGGAAAATAAACAACAACATAAAGCCCTCCCACCTCCACGTGGGAGAGGGAGGGCGATCGGACAATCTTTCGTTACTCTACGCTGTCTTCCGCGGCATCGGTTTCTTCGGCTTCTGCGAAGCTTTCCTGAATCGCTGTCGTATCCCAGTTCGCGGCATAGTCAGCCATCGCTTCACGCAGCGCTTCTTCACCAGCATCACCTGCCAGGTCAAGTACAACCAAACCTTGTGCGACGTTTTGAGCAACAGTATCAATAACGGTTGCATCTTCTTCGAAACTACGTACTGGTTCAATGGTACCTACATCAACAGCATAGTTCGTGGTTGCTGTAAGCACTGCGACTTGTAACGCATTGCTATCTTCATCATGCAGTGCTGCTTCAATACCGATCGGGCGAGCCAGTTCTTGTAGTGTCAATTTGCGAATTAAGTTCATTATGTCTTTTCCTCAGGTGAATGTTAGCAATCGTTTAAAACTTTTTCGATACGATGGTTGACGAGTTCATTGAACGACTCTTCAGCTTGTTCGATAATTTCATCAACGTCGATATCTAATTGTTGGGGTTGGATAACATGCTCTTTCATGGTTTCTAGCCAATATTCGGCTTTAATCATGACGTTAGCTACTTGTTCGACCTGACTGCGTATGTCAACGATTTGGCAGTCTGGATTATTAATATCGATGATGTGTCCGTGGTGATTGATAAAACCTAGCTTATTCGATGCCTTTACCGCATCACGGGTAAGTTCTTGCAAGATTAAAGCATTTACATAGTTCACTGCTATGGAACGATTTTCTTTATCACTCATACCAGGGATCCTCTTTTAAGTGTTCACATTCTAGTGTTAAGCAGTTAAAATAAACTATCCCTTTAATCAGCATAAACATCCTCCTCCCACCACATGGGCAGGAGGAGGCGTAATATGCATCAGAAAGGAGGACGATCTTTAAATTCTAACAACGTATCTTCGAAGCAAGCGATGAGCTCAGACTGTAATTCGGTACGGCCTTGTTCACCGAAAAGTTCCAGCAGCATTAACCCCCGAGCGGTCTTCGTAGCAACCTCTTCGCAGATACAGAGATCGTGAACTTCATCATTGTCGACGTCCTTACGTAACTGCGCTGCAACGGGCTTAAGATTACCGTCTTCATCGTGTTCGTCACGAAATGCGTCATAAGCCGCATCGATGTTTGCCTTCCGTGTCAATCCTTCAGAATCCCGCCAGTCTCGATATAATCCAAGGAGACGATTATGATTCTTCGTTTTGACGTTCGGTGCTGGAAGGTTGCGCAACAGATGCGGCGTAATCATTGCTATCACGCTATCAGAATGATCCATTGTTTACCTCGTTAGCTTTCGCAGTCATCTGCATCGATGATTTGTCCGCCAGCAACGTTCAGCTGATGATACAGAATCCTCAACGCACGGTTACCACCAATGGGATACTTCTCGAAGTTGGTCGCAATAGGAATCGCTGACGGTTTATCGGTCGCATAAATGCTTTCAGTGATGCTATCCACCTGTTTTGGATTGTTCGCATAATCCATAAAGACGCTAGCGAACCATCCGCCAGCAAAGGCGGTAACTTCGCGATGTTCAGATTCGCCGCAGTAACGAGTCGGTTGCTCTTTACCAGGAGAACTGTATTTATCGCTATTACTGAGTTTCGACGGTAATCCGTGCGCTTGCAATTTAGGGATACCCACCGCTGACCAATCGTTCGCCGTCTTCTCCAACATCATGATGTACGTGTCGCCGATCGCAATATCGTTCTTGGTTGTTCGCCATTGCCCAGAACGCCCACGGTATCGTACAGGACCTTTCTTCAATGGAAACTCACGAATCAGATTCTCCATACGTTCTGAACCTGCCGCGATACTGTCCGTCGGGATATAAACTTCCGTACCGTGACGTTGTACATATCGTAAATGATCCCATTTATCCTCATCCGTGATACAGTGTTTTTCAACAACCTGTTCCACGAACTCGGGACTGACGATATAGTAGTAACGCATCAATGTGTTCCAAGCGGTCTCCAGATCGCCTGCGTCCATCACCGGTTTCAGTTCGCGCATGATCTGATCACCAACACCGTTGATGTATGGTGCGTTAACACGACTTAAACTCATCCTTTTGATTACCGTGCTATCGTCGAACATAAAGTCCGCAACATTACCCCATTGGTCAACCGGCATTTCATCGTCTTCCATGATGTCGGTTACGACGAATTTATCACCCGCCATACCGGTGAACTTAAACCCGATACCCGGAACAACGTCGTACGTGTATGTGATGGTCACACGCCAATCATCGAGATTCTCTTTACGGTAATCGCGGGTTGGTAACACATGACGTAGCTGTCCGTTCGGATTACGGATATCAATACCATGTTCAGCATCGGCCAGGTTCAACCACCACATCACGGTTTGATGATGACGTATTGGTGTACCGACACGTTCGCGTTCGTACTTACGAACAGCATCCTGAATCCGGGTGTAAAGCAAACCGATCGCGTTCTCGTATTTCAGGAATTGACGATACGGAGGACGCATCTTCTCTTCCATCATAATCGCACGCTCGCGGGCTTGACGTCCAGAACGACGGTGTCGATCGCTGACAACATCGATATCCGTTACACGCGCATTCGGTTCAGCGTAAGTGAGATCATCGTAAACATAATCAACACGCTGAAGGTTGCACGTCATCATGTCAACAACGCTAAGGATAGGATCTATTTCGCGTGTTGCTGCAAGTAACCCATCTTTACGAATACGCTCACCGTTCTCGGGTATTGCTTGGTATACCTCGTCATCACCGTAGAGATTGATTGGGTATCGTGATTTACCTGATGTGATCGTCCGCTTCTCAATACCAGTACTGGTGAAATGTTTCAATACGCCACGACGGGCAACACCACCATCTTCAATGCACTGGTAGAAGCTACCGAAACACACTTTGCAATCGCGACCGTAACCCCACTCGCGCGTCTCTTGATTGATCGCTGGGCTTTCCATCAAACGAGAATATCGAGGTACGATCTGGCCTCGACGGAGGGAATGGAACAAGTTGGTTGGTCGAAAACGGAAACCGTACTGCTGATGCATGATGTGATGCTCAGGTACTTCAAGCAATCGTAGTTCGTGACGGTTACCATCCTCTTGGTTTTCATACAGCACGTAATGCATCGTGTTTGTTTTGATGCTGTTTGCTGTATGCCCTGGTTGGAAACGTGGGATGATATCTATGATGCGAGATTCGACTGGAAACTCTACCGACCAGGTGTTCTGTCCGTACTGGTATTCGATCCCCGTCGTCAGTCGGGACGGTTTCGCATCTTTGATAACCAATGCTTGGCTAAGATGTCCGCCAAACATCGCAGCGCGCTGTGCTGAGTTATAATGCAATAGCCCGTTAAGTCCAGTCCCTACGCCAGTATACTCCTGTTTAATGGGAATGATTTTACCTTCAGCGATTGCCTGCTTCACAGATTCATAAAGAGGTTTTTCTTTATAATGCATAGGACTTCCTATTATCGAATTGAGGTACGTCATGTCTAACACGCCCCTGAACGACTTTCTTAAGACAAACCCCGATGACCTCATCCACGATCTTGATTTCAGGAACGTTGTTGAGATGCATCTGGAATATTTCAAAAATGCCGGACTGGTCTCTACGATAGACATACCACCCGAACGCGCCTACGAATTCGATGGTAACTTTTATGGATTGTGTCGTGTTCTGCTAGGCGAGGGCAGTGAAACAATGCACTGGATCACCATGAGACTCAATGGTTATCGTGACCCTACGGAATACACCGCCGATGTTCTAACCATGAAGATTGTCGATACGAGCGCAATCAACACATTAAAACAGCAATATCGCACAATCCACTACAGCGCTTAAGATAACCCTCCCGCGGCGTAAAGCGTAGGGAGGGCATTTATGCCGTCGTTCGATGACTAATGCATCAGAAACGATTTACAGTGCGTCCTGTCCACGCGCTCAGGATGTTGTTACGTTCCATCTCAGCACGACGACGTAAACCGTTTGGCGTCTGCGGTGCTGGTGGCATCCCCCATCCAGCAGGTTGCATGCCCATGCCTGGCCAAGCAGCGTTATTGAACATCGTACCGTTACGTTCCGCAACACGGTTCATCAACGCATCAAACGTGCTATTACCTGCCGGTTGGTTACCGCCGCTTTCCCACTGATTAGGCTGGACAGGTGCGGTTTTACCTAACAGGTTATCGATCACATTACCCGTTGCGGCAGGACGCGGTTGCATGCCTTCATGTGCGGCTGCTGATGGGTTTGGCTTAACCGTCGGCTGTGGACGACTGTTCAGCGTTACACCCATGTTGTATTTCGCTGGCGGAATCTGACCTCGATGTTGGTTAATCGGTTCAAAATCCTCGACCCAGGCAACGTCGCAATAACCGTTCTCTTTACCGTCGTACTTATCACCAAACAGTTTGATGAGATTGTTCAGCGGTTCCATCAGCTTAGCGAAGCTGTGGATAAGACAATCGAAATATGGGGCGTGAGGATCGCTTGACCCAGCGTTATACGTTTCACTTACTTCGCCTGCGTGCGGGATAACGTACTCAACCAGGTTTCTCAGCATGTTAAGATCTTTCTTGGAAATCTCAACACCGCACCAGTACGTTTTCTTATCTCTCGTGCTGATGTGTTCTTCTTCCATGAACGGGAAAGTAACTACCGCAACACGGGTCATCTTCTTACCCATGTAGGTTGCACCAGTACGACGAAGATAGATTTTAGACAGCGTATACGGTGTGTCGCGTTTCAGCCAAACGGTAACCAGTTTACCTAACGTCGTTAACGTTTTATCGCTGGCATCCGCAAGGATGTTGAAGAACTCTTTTTGCTTCGGTCCGAAACGTTTTGCTTCTTTAGGGTTGATTGCGGTTTCAACCATCCAAATCAGCATGGAGCATAACGTGGCGTTAAAACGAACAACCATCGCACGACGCAAGAACTGAAGTACTTCCGATTCGCCGTTCATCACGTCTTCACTTAGCGGATGGAACAACACACGTTCAGCTAGCTGATTTCCGGTACGAACTTCGGAAACCGGCATCAGTAACGGCATGCTTTCCACGGTAGCGGCAACTGCAACAACTTTACCATCCCCATCCGTAAAACGATATTCTAATTCGTGGGCTTCATTCTCAAAATAGTTAACGCTTTGTAGCGCTTTGCGATAAGCTTCAATAAGCTTCGACATATTGTATTTCCTTTTCTTTTACGTCAACGGTCCCCCATTACAGGGGACCTATGGATTAGAAGTTGCCTTTGGTAGTTACCGCATCCACCAGGTTAAACAAATCAACACTCAGCTTATAAACCTCCTGCTGACTACGGTTGAGCAGCGGGCTGTACGCAGATGGGTTGATGTTCGGCATGGTGTACGGAATCGGTGCAGAGCCATCAACGCTGATCTTGAACTGACTGTCCAGGAACAGGTTAATCGCACCGCTCACCATAACCGCATTCGGGTTGTTGCCCAACATGGAGGGTAGGATATTGGTAATCATGTCAGAACGCATCTGTTCAGCAGCACGGTTACAATCGTATCCTTTAATGAACGGCACAGCGTCGGTAACCGCAACCGCCCATTGGCCAGGCATGATGCCTAGTTCTGGATGACCGTGGTTGTCAGCAATGAAGCGGAACGACTCCAACATGCGATATGTCATCGCAGCAGGCATCATCGCAGCAAGCGATGAACAATACAGCGTTGGATAATCGATAACGTCCCAGCTTTGACTATCGGTCGGCATCCAACCAAACTCGGTGGTTGCTGATGTACCACGACGGGCTTCCACATACGGAAACAGTCTTAAGACATCGCGGATATGTTCACCGAACATTCGTTTCATGTCAGCCCAACTCAAGCTACCGCTGAAGGCGAATCCTTCATCACGCATAATCGCACCGAATACCGGATGCGCAACCAACGGTTCTTCACGAACAGCTTGAGCTGCTTCTACGTAAATATCCTCGTTCTCTGCGCTACCTGGATGAGACCCGCTTTCGTACGTCTGACGAATAGCGCCAACATTATCAAAAGCTTTTCTTAGATAGATGGTTGGGATGTTCGTATCGGCACTAGCTGGTTTGATTTTCTCCGTTGCGAAACACATTGCCGCTTCCACACCACGAAAAACTGGTTCCGGTTGCGGTGGGTAGGATGTACGATGAACCACATCGGCGTAGGCAGGATCGAACTGCTGCATCACGTTCTGCATGGCTGGGTCCATGAACTGATTATCAAAACCGCCATTGCCTACCCAACGTGCTGTTGATGCATAAGTCAGCGTATCCTGAACACGAGTACTGAACTGAACATCGCGATTAACAGGGTCGTATGCGCCGGTCAAAAGGTTCGTTGCATCCATCGGGGTTGCGCGAACGATTTGCTTACCGAACATATCCGTCGTGGTTGTTTCGGTTACCTGGATTACGTTCGTGAAGAAGAACACCAGTTCGTTCGGTAGATCGATGGCACGCGTTGTAAACGCGTCAAGGCTTACAGAATGGTCGGTGTATCCAGAAATGTAATGAACACGCTTAGTTCCTGGTGCAAGGGCTAAAGATTCTTCTACAGCCATCATGAAATGGAAACGACGCGTACCCCAACCATTCGCAATCTCCGAAACCCCCTCAGGTTCTGCAGACTGCTGTAACAAACCGGTTGCAAGCTTATTGATTGCTGATGGTGTTGTTGCCGTACCGAACTTCGTCGTGTTAATAAAGTCTTCGATGCTACGCATGCTATCTGCGTGGAATCGTAGCGGACGACGTTGTACATTGTTGTATGGTGCGGTTTCAACCATCAGTATTTCACGAACATTCATCGGGATCATTTTATTTTTTTCCTCTTAAATTTACTACGTGTTCATTTAATCGAACAACTAATTGCACAAGCTGCTGACGGATATCTGCTGGACAAAGCATCAATCCTTTACGGTCAGCTGGGACTTTCTCAAGGATTTCCGGGCCTGCTGCTGAAACATCCCAGTCCCATTCACAAAACGCATCGGCCACCATGTTAATACCGACAACCGGTAAAGTTGTACGTTCATCTTCATACATGGCGTGCGGATACAATTTATTGACGGTAATAATCTCCTGTGGTTTTAACTGGTGGATAATCTGATAAACATCGTCACGTTTAACCTGGATACCTACGGTCAGCGCAGCCAGTTGAGGGAAACCCCAATGGTCTAATAAGCAGGCGGCAATTGCTAACGCTTTTGCCTGATGCACGGCTTCAATCGGTGCCAGACTTCTCGCCGGAAGATGGCTATCAAGCAACCATTGTGCCAGTGCTCGGCACCCACGGTTGATTGGTTTTAACTCAACGGTGTCATCATGTTTAGCGTACGTGTATCCGTCGTAACGTTTTGCGATACGCGCATACATGTCTTCAACTTTACCATAAGGCGCTGTTTCGTCGACGTCGTGCAGCACCCGTTCCATCTGGGTAAGATACGCGATATCAAGAATGAGCACGCGTGGTGAACGTTTATCTTTCACCATCAACGCATCAATCACACCTTGACTATCTTCATCTTGCGCGTTCCCTCGCGGGGTTTTCTCACGAATCGGTCCGCTGAAACGTCGTTCCGTACAAAGGTTATTCACGTAGCTAAAGATCAGTGTTACCAGGTGCGTACAACTCACCAACACCCCATCTTTAACAACAGGCTGTACGGCTTGGTCCAAGTCGCGTACGGCGAGACGGCGGACGATAGCTTGTGAACGCAACCAGCCCGGCACTTTCTCCGTCGACATGTAATCCACCGTCATCGAGAGCGTGATCTTTTTATCACCCGTCTGTGCGCGGATATAGTCTTCCAGTCGGTCGTAAGCAGCGATATCATGAATGCGTGTTTTATACATCAACGACATAGCCACTTCTTCTTTACGTACCGTCCCGTACGTTTTCCCAGCATCGATCAGAAACTCTGCCCAAATCGGCACCATCAGACGGACATAGATCGCTAACGCCGTTAACTCAACGTAATCATTTCGTAAATAGGTTTTCTCAGGAATATCATCCTCGCCTAATGTTGTTTTCATGTCTGGCGGTAATTTTACCCAGCCTGGGGTATTACACAACGCCAGAATCTCTTCATACACAACCGGTTTGTAGATTTCGCCAACAGCGCGGCTCAACTCCTCCATTTGTTGCTGTGGAGCAATGTAGTTATCCATCGCTTCACGTGCTTTAACGAACCCTTCAAAGATGTCGTCAGTTCGACGCGGGTTCTTTTGTTCTATCCAAGCGAGATACTTGTTAATCTCCCGCATCTGATTGCTGGCCATATCCCCATCAATCTTGATGTAACCCTGACCTGAAAATTCCACGGTACGTCCATCACGGTGTTTGATGAGATAGTGATCCAGCTTTTCTTTGCCTTGCGTCGTAATGACGGGCACAATGTGCATAACAACCTCTTTTCGCGGTTCCCTGTTAAAACGTCTTCTGTGACGTCTATCACAAAGGTAACGTTTTACGTCGCCTCTATGACTTTGTTCATAGAGGTAATATAAGCGTGAATAATTTTGGATTCCTGCTGAGTTATCGCTCAGCATGCAAGGCATCCCGCCGAAGCGAGACACCTTGCACTAACGGGAAATATTCGCGTTACCTTCTGAATCGAAGACTCAGAATGCGATGCTAAAGCATTATTAGAACGCTAAGCCATCAAAGGCTACGGACGGATCATCGTCGTCATTTGCGCTTGGCGCATCCCAACGGGTATCAGCGGCCGCTGGAGCCGAACTTGATGCGTTAGAGTTACCGTTGTACTGGCCGTTACCAGCATTACGGTTACCGCCGCCGTTGTTATTGTTGCGATTATAACTATTGTTGCCATTACTTACGCTACGGCTTTCGCCATCGAAATTAGTTGCGAGGATACTTGGCAACACCGCACGATGAATACGTACGAATTCCAACGCACAAAGCGGAGAAACAACTCCGATCTGCAAAGGTTGCCCAGACTCATCAACCAGAGCGTGGAAACGTGGTGGCTTGAATACGAACTGGATGTTCGGTTTTTGGTACGCTGTTACAGCAATATATACCGAACCATCATCATTCTTACCAACCCATGTTGTACTTTCGGTAATCTGTTTTTTCTTACCTGGGTTATTGCGATCGTCGATAACCTTTTCGTTCTTCATCGCAAATCGTTGGCCTGGTTTACCCTTAGCAACCTGCTCAAGGATCGCAAGCAGGTTATAGAACGCGTATGAGCTCATGCGTGCCCAAATGCTTTCAGCGCGACCCTGCTGGTCTTTACGACCGGTATAAACCGTGATACGTGGTTGATTCTTAGCAACGCTAATTTTCAATGAGGGAATTGAATTACCGCCCTCAACCTTTTCGTCTGCCCACAGTTTCCAGTTGTTGTCGTCATACGCTGTAGGAATAATGTTTCCTTGCGGTTTACTGCCCGAATTCCAATTGCTCATTTTCAGCCTCGTTACGTAGTGTGAATCAATTTCTGGTTCAGATGATAGTCAATATTAGTTAAAAATTACAGCCTCAGCGGAACATGTCCAACAGAAAACGTTTTGCAAAGGGGTCACGTAACTGGTTGACGCCGAAGCGCGTACGGTCTTCCGTTGTTAATGGATTCCACTGGCTCTGTTTCGCAAGATCTAACAGCATCCTTTTTATTTTCACCGGTCCGCTGTTGAACTGTACGGCTTGGTCGCCAAACGTCCCCAAGGTCATCTTTGTAAATGGAAGATTCGCAACCTCTGGACGATCCCCACCAGTAAGTTTGGTCGACCACTGATGTTTTCGTTTCAAGGTTCCGGTATGGCTTTCTACCAAAATAAGTTCACCAAAACCTGTTCTTGCCAACAAGTCAGAAACATAGTGCGTGGTGATATACGAAGTCTTGGTTATCGTGGGTAATTTACAATCCATCGATTCGATATTAGGGAATCGATCTACTGAAGCCATCAACCCACGATAAAGTGTAGCGAGTCCTTTTTGTTTTTCGGTGTGCGGCTCCTTGTGTATAGCATGCGGATAGACGCGCTTTATTGATGCATAGGTTGGCGCATATATACGCAAACGAATATGGGGAACGAGTTCATTCACCAACTGCCTTAGCTGTAGCAACTCGTTTTGAAAATCCCCTGTTATCATTGATAACGGTAATTTATGTTGTTCAACGTCTTCAAAGCTTTCCACGAAATTGCGTGCTAAAGTACGTAGGTTGAACAACCAATCCATCGGTGTTTCTGGCTGTTGCTGCACTGCTGATAATGTTGCTGACGTCCCTACCGATAAAGGATAATCACCTAACGTGCGGGCGTACATATCGCTCATACCCCACAACTCCTTCTTATCATGGCAACGTATCAAGCCAAGCAGAAACCTTTAAGGCATCAACGTTCGGGTATTTATTACGAATGCGTTCAACCAGCAAACGCTTAACGTTGTCCTTTGTCAAGTCCCCACCTTTCTCAATAACGTTATTGACAAAACTGTTCTTTAATAACGACTGGTTGTTCTTGGCATCCGTCTTAATCGACCAGACAAAACCTGGATACAAAGAAGGGATAGAACGAAACGTTTTCGCTGCATCGTCTTCCTTATCGCAGCGTATTCGAATATGATCGCCCTTCTTCAATGGAGCCAACTCCCGTTCCAATACACGGACGATTTCATCTCCAACAAGACCGTGCAGTTTTATCGTCTTGTAGACATCTGCTTTCTTGTTCTCAACAAATTCCCACCGGTCGTTAAACGATTCCGTTAACGTATAACGGAGGTATCCCTTCGGACCTTCTTCGCCGTGCGCCAAGCGACCAAACGAACCGCCAACCATGATACGTCCTTTCTGGGATTGTAAGTGAATATGTCCGCTCACAATCCATCCCTGGGTCTTCTCTACCATTGCGTTATACGCATCGCTGTTATGAACACATGTTGCTTTTAACGCTTCTGGTGGAAGCTGATATTCAAACGCGCCGTGCATCAGAATGAAGTCCGGCGATCCCTTCTCATCAATAAGTCGGTTCACGGCTGACAATGTCACATCCGGATCATGACTGTAGTTATCTGGAAGATAGAGCACTTTTAAACCGAAGTCTTCATCAACCATACAGAGATCATCGTAATAACGAACTTTCGCTCCTATCTCCATGACCTCGTTTTGCTCAACGAACCATTGGCTTTGCTTCTGGTCATGTAAATTGGTACCTTCAAGAAAGATCAACGTAATATCGTGTTTTCTCGCATACCGTAACAACCAGGTACCCCAGGCACGAACAGCAACCACGTCACTCGTCACAAATGTCGTAATACGATCAAAGACATCACCACTGAACGTAATCACATCAAGCAATGCGGGATCTTCTTTTGTAATGTAATAACGTAGCTGGCTAATCAGGTTTACAGTCGGTGTTTGACGATGGATAAAGTGAATATCCGACAAATTGATTCCTCGTAATACCCCAGGCGTTTTATTTCGACTGAAGTCTCGCATCAGAATTCCTCTAAGTTGTTGCTACTAATAGTCCCTGTTGTAGATGGCATGTTTCTACTACCCACCGACGCTGTTGTTGAAGAGGTTCTGGCCAGATTCAATCCGTTTAATAACCCACGCTCTTTTACCGTACGGCGTGAACCGTCACGAACATCATAAAGCGGTACGTTATAATGGTCAAAAATCCGAAGCCATTGTACGTAATCAGCGACGACATGGTCTTTGCTTTCATTCGGGGCAAAGCGATCGAGCTGATGGTCAACGTAAGCTTTTGCGCTTTCAGGATTGAAGTTATACTGTCGGCGTGCTTTGTCCACCATCGCGAGGAAGCAAGTGTTGGGATCGCGGTTGATATACGAACGCGTCCTAATGAAAATAGCCGGTACCGTAAACAGAACCTTGTTGTTATTCCCATCAGCGACAATATTAACCGCACGATGTGGCTGGCCTGCTATCTTACACCAATCGTGAACGATAGTGCTATTACTCAGCATCTCCGCGTATTCAGGATCCTGAGAAAACATTCCTGCGAACGGGTACAAGAAATGTTTAACAAACAGCGATTCCGGCAAGATGTTGGGACGTGTCATCTCCTGTAAACCTTTTCGTAGAAGTTCACTGTTGTCTACCAATTCCTGCCACATATCCGGTCTTGTTTTCGGGATGGATGGATCCTGAGCACGGCGAATGCGTTCTTCCTCATTTACAACCACTACTCCGGCCGGATACCCCAATAAATCCGTTCCTTCGCTAACGTTGTTGTTAGTTTGGTGCGCCTTCATTTACTTCCTCCTGCCATTTAACAAAATTACCACGCTCGGATCGCAAAACACCGCTCAAATCGTACGAGATACCTTTCTCTGTGACAATCCCTCCAATCTGGAGATCAACACGTTCCGTAGTCGCATCGATATACTTGACACGGACTTTCAATTCTACGCGATCGTAATAACGCATTAAATAATCATACAACATCCGGTATGTCGCATCTTCCAATTTGGGCGCGCTATACTGCGATGTTGCAATGAGGTACGGTAGTGAAACGATAGAGCCTTGGTAGCAATACGACTGGGAATAATTCGATATTGCAAAATTGGTCATTAACCCGTCCAACTTCTTACCCGACGCAGTTAAAAAGCTCGACAGTCCCGGTAAAGGATTCGATGCCATGAGGAACTCCTCTTTAAACGTAATTCATTCCAGCCAATCTATCGTAGTTAGGCATGTGTCCTAACTTAAGTTCAATAGGCATGGATACATTAGTGCGTGGCGCGTAAAATGTTCGCGTATGCATATCGATATACCCGCAGTCCAAATAAACAATATCGGACAACTCCACCGGATGTTTAGGCGCAGGAATCTTTAGTCGATTATAACACTCAAGCTGCCACCAGGCATGAAAAAAGTTATTGTAAGCGTACGATTTACTGTTGGCGACTTTAAGTCCGTAGATCACCCATAACGCCGCCATGAAGTTGGTCGCGTTAATTCGCATCGGTTGTTCATTATTGAGCATGTACGTATAGGTAAACAACGGTGTGTTACCGTCACCGAAACGTCCGACCAAGGTATTGTTTGTGCGTTCGACCTCAAAGGAAAAATGCTGGCTGCTATTACCATCAAAATGGATCATTCTGTTCTCCTCAAGCTTTTCATTTCATAGAGTGGTGGAAATTCGTAGAAAATTACAAAAATAAAAAGAATGGGCAGTCCCTCCCCACCCGAAGGTAGGGAGAGACCACAAATATACTTAAACCAAAGCCGCGATAACATCATTAACATTACGGCCTCGCAACTCTGCCGCTAAACGAATAACTTCATCCAGGGAACGGTTTGTACGAATCTTGGCCACTTTCCAATTTTCAGGATACTGTTCGAAGTTAAGTAACCAAGTCATTACCTTTGCTTGTTCCACACCGTTGAGTTTGATTGTCGTGCGCGGATTGGCTTTGAACCACTTCTTGCTCAACTGCGCCATACGGCGAACAGGGTAAGCGTAAGCGCGAGTCCAGTCTTTGGACAGATTGTCGAGTAATTCACGGTAGCTGCTGTCGTAGTCTTTATTGATACGACGTAATAACCAGTTACTGGTCATCTGATAAAGTTTATCATCTTCGCGTAACCGCATACCCGCTACCGCTAAATAAATGATAAGACCTGCGCCCATGATGAGAGACAGGATAAACAGAACTTGGGTTTCTTGTGCTAAAGTCATTTTACTATCCTCGGATTTCGTTAGGATTTGATTTCCAATATAAGGACGATGCGATATGCCTTATACAGTCGATTGATGTTGTACATCACCTAAGTAATATAGCCGTGAAAATTATTGCATTAACGTGTTCTCCTATCGCGGTGTGTATACGACTGAAGACCAATGTCCATATGCGGTTGTGTCAACGTCTGCCAGATCTGTCGTGCGTAGCGATCGAGCGTACGATCGTCAGTAACACAATCGACTGGTTCGATGAGGTGGGTCGTATACTGACTTTTCTCTGAGAAAGGTTCGATGTTAGCAGTATCTCCTAATCCGCTTTTCACCGTGAAGACAAGACGTGTGATTATCATCGCCTTGTGCTGCTGTTCATTATAACGAAGGCTGCGATATACCGCATAGCTTCCTCCTTTTAGGCTTCGGGTATAACGAAGGTCGGAGGTTGTCTCGGAAATCTGATACAACATCCAATCCAATGTATCTCGCCAGTACGCATCATCCACATCAGGAACCGTGACACCGTACCGCGTAGGTAGCAAATCTAAAAGCAATTTATAAAGTCCACGACGCAAACCATGCTCTTCTGTTTCCGATAAGCCGTTTCCAACGTAACGTGAAATACGTGTACGTAAATACGTGCGGATGAACATGTTTGTCATCAGTGATTTCGCGTTACTACTAGTATCCTCGAAACGATCGACGCTGAAACTTGTTTCAATCAACCGTCCATTAAAATACAATGCGGCAACATACATCGCATTATTGCTATCTCGTTCAATGTTTAAACGACCGCAGATATTGGCTGCGTCGTTCATGGTAAATTCTAATTTATCATGTTCGATACGATAGATAATATCCTCTTGGGTTGCTAGGCTCGCAATGCGACGGTAGCCCGGAGAAGTACGTTTTACACTCATGATTGTCCTCGTTTTCAATTTTAAGATTGCATGCGGCATAAACCCTCCCCGCCTTATGCAGGGAGGGTAGCCATTGATCGAATTAACCTAATTTACCACCGGCGATGTTGGTGAAGTCTTCGCCATCAGGAACTTGCAGTAGAATACGTGCCATGTCCCAGTTGGTTAACGTGATTGCTTTATCATCGATACTCAGTTCTGGTAGGTCGAGTTCATGATCGTCAAACTCGTAGGAAATACTCCATGTTTCATTCGTTTTAGGATCGGTCATCAACACACCGTCTGTTACACGCATGTAGTCAGGATGCAGTTCATTACTGAAAGTGCTGAACGGATCGGTGTAACACTCAGCATACCCCTCGATCTGCTGACGCTGCGCCTTCGTACGTAATTCAGGGCATGCCATAATCAGTTGTCGGGATATACCATTTGCGGCACGGAAGTCTTCCACGGTGTTACATGGCATAACCACATCGTCGTGGAAGATGTTCTCCGATTGTCTCAACAGTGTCTTACGGAGTTCAGCATAGTTTATCTGATTGAATGCATCGAACGTTGCTAACGACTCAGCGTAAAAATGTTTTACGTGTTCGCTTGCGCCGCCAAGGCTATTCATCAACTTGTGGCCGTACTCCATGAAGCTTTTATCGAGACCGGTGGACATTTCTCCGAACCTCAGTGCACGATAACTGTCTCGTCCACCTGTAAATATTTGCGCCATTACAGGCGTCCTCCTTTAGCAATGGTTGTTAGTTGCTTCTATTTCATCAAGATACGGTTCTACGTCATCGCCCTCCACGAATTCGTTGAACCAGCAGTCAATCGTAGAAATAACCGGTGACTGGTGTTCACATTTCTTAGATACCTTAAAAGGTACGTTATTATCCATCATACCGAGTTCGGGTCGAAAACGCCCGAAATGTTTCGCAGTCCAAATGTCTGGGACGATATGGTTGTTCATCGCGTCACCGTCAAAGTCCACGTATCTTCAGTATGAATCGCTACTTCATACCCGCAGCATTACCTGCAGCTCCTGGTGTTACCAGGACGGAGAGATCATCTCATCACCCACGAAGGGTGTTCCGCGCTACCCCCAGCGAATTCGAGGGACATGATCGTTGAACCTTCCACCGATAGTCGGCGGCTAGGCTGCTGATTGAACATTGTGCGTTGGGGTGGCATCCTGGTTCAGGACTGTCGTTGAAGCCTCCCAACATCCACTCACTTATTTCCGCCTTATCGGCTCCCACAAGGGCAGAGTGGCTTTAGCCCGTCTCAGCAATTCACGGAATTCAAGCTCTTCCTTTCAGAAGGCAGGGCCTCATCTGAAGCATTGTATCCCTTAAGGATCATCACGCTTAACCCGATGGTGTTATCCTGCGGATCGCGTTTAACCTTGGTGATTTCAAGACATTGGTTACTGCTTCGGTCAAGTGATGGGTTTCGAACAAAACCACACACAATCCCATCGAACGGTGTATCAGCAATAAGCTCATCATGCAGCTCGCTCATCATCGGATGATAATTGCGGACATGTTCCGCAACGAACGCACGTGCTGCTCTCGGTGAATAACCACGATGGAATAACTTGGATTGGATATGTTCTTTATTGGTTAAAGTAAATGGTGCGTATGGGAAATGCAGATGATAATAACGATGGTTCGCTGTTATCGAACTGATTACGGTACGCGTGGTGAATGGATGTAATGTACCTAATATGTTTTTACGTGTGATACCTTTCTTCTTACCGATGAACTCATCGAAAATCGCCGAGTGGTACTGCAGCAGCTTCAATTGCACTTTCGCCATCCAGTTTTCTTTCTTTCTGGCGCTCAAAGGTGTTGTTGGATGATAGATACTATTCAACGTACCAATAGCATCGATCGCACCTTCCATTTTGCTATCCGCATAACGACCGGTTGGCGTATTCTCGATAACGAACATCATGGCTGCAGGAAAGCTGATATACTGACTGAAGAACTTATCACGATGGATACGGATAAATTCTCGTAGTGTGTCAACTTTCTCCGTGTTCTTCGGTCCACGTAATGTGGGTCCTTTATACAAGATCTCCATGATACGATCGAAGTTCTGTATAAAGCTATTTATACCACGTCGTATACCGAATACATCGAATTGCTGCTCCAGATAGTTCTTGAGTTCGATGGGTCGTTTTACATTTGGACGGTAACTGGCATCAATGAGCCACGTCATCGTTTCAAAGCTTTTGATATTCAACTCGCTCGCCAGCACGAGATGGACCAACGGGTTAATGAACGCATCAATTCCTTCAGGAACGCGCGCCCAAACCGTCGAACGTATCTCCTGTTCTGCTGGGTAGGTTACAACCGTTTTACAGTTTGGACACACCGTGCCGAGCAGTTCACCACGATTGTAGAAACCACAACCGCATTGCGGTGTGATATCCAACGTATCGCTGGAGTAAACACGGGTGATAAAACTGTTTAATTTCTTCTTCTCTTCGACGACTTTTGTATCGTAATCATTCAACAAAATCGGCGTAAAAGGAAGTTCTGCGAGCTGTCTATCGAAACTCACGATATCGAGCATGATGGCCATGGGGTATCTCCTACAAATGAAAAAGAACGTTAGGACGTATAAGGGAGGGAGGTTGCCCTCCCTCCCGTCAGATTACATCGAACGTTCTTCCATTAGAACAGGTTGAATGCCCCACCCATGTTGTTACCGCCAACATTCGGACGATCGCTACGTGCGTAGATGTTACCGGAGATGTTACCCAGGCCACGAGCACGTGCTGCCATGTTACCACGAACGGCGGTACCTGCCAGATGCTGAATATTCTCAGGACGGATGGTGAAGCCAGCTTCGGCAGCCGCTTCGATCAATGCAGCAAGTGCATTCGGTTCGAAGTCGTAACGCATTGCCCAGCCGGTTTGTTCCCAGCTACCAGACAGAACACGATCAATGATTTCGTGACGAGCAACAACACGCTGAGACATCGACATATCGGTACGGTCAAAGCTGTCTTCCCAAGCTTCTACGGTATCCGGGTTAGTGATGTTCATCATGTACAGATCGTCCATATCACGAATATCGTGACGGTTACCATCCTGGTGGTTGTAGTGACCCAGCGGGATACGGTTACCGGTAGCGTACACTAACGGTTGACCGTACTGATATTTCTTGCTGAAGCAGCCCAGGGTAGTATCATCGAAGGCACGGAAGAGTGCTTTGTAACCTTCGGAGACTTCCTGAACTTTACCTTCGACATTGCCCGTATAGATCTTCTCAGCCGCCGGGATCATACGCAGCAGCCAGCTGTATTCGCCTTCTTCCGGTACGTCGATAGAAATCAGCAGGGACGGATACAGTACCTGTTGCAGGAACTTGTAAATCTGCTCGTTGGTTTGCGTAGACAGATCCAGCGGTGCGGTAACTTCCGGATCCAATACCATCGCCAGAGCACCCGGGTTATGCGGACCAATACCACGAGCAGCGTTGCTGATTAAAGACTGTGCCCACGCCATGCCACTGTTCAGCGTAGCGATGGTGCCAATCAGACCCAACACAAAAGTGTTCGGTGTGAACGCATCCAGCTCCAGCGGGTAAGCGCTGGTCATCACGTAACGCGGCTGGTATTGTACAGTCGGCGGTACCGGATAACCGTTAACCAGAACAGGGCCTTGGTTGAAGGTCGGGTTCTGCGGGCTGTAGGTCAGGTCGATGTAACCGGTGGTTGCGACCAGACGCTGCTGACTATCGTAATCGCTCATCGCTTGACGGATGCGGTTAGAGATAGTTACAGTGATGTCGGAACGCACTGGGTTACCAACGATGTCGCTGTCTTGCATACCGCTGGAGTTATACTGAACGCTGCTGATTGGCTGATCGCTTGCCATCATACCCAGGTTGAACTGCGGCAGACCCAGTTTATCACCGAGACGAATTTCGATTGCGGTTTGGATTGCGTTATCTGCAGCAGACAGCAGAGTGGTTGCCAGGTGCGCAGATTCAGCGGTGATTTCATTGGTCACCACAGCCAGACCAGCGATACGAACAGTACCGTTAGCCTTACCACCAATAGCTGCATACATTGCCGCCATGACTTCGTTGATGAACGTGCCGTTCAGGTTATCAACCCAGGTACGCGGTACCAGGATGCTGCCATGCGGACCTTGTTCTTCACGACGCGGCAGCGGAGCCAAACCAGCAACCAGCGGAAGCACGTAGCCAAAGAAGTGGTTATGGTCACCAACTTTCGCACCGCTCAGAACAACCAGGGTCGGATACGGTACACTGTACTGGCTGGGATCGACAGTCACCATGATGAAGTCGTCTTTAAAGCCCTTATCTTCCAGTTCTTTTTCCATCAGACGACGGAGATTCAGTACCTGCTCGGAGCCGGTATTACGGCTAATACGACGGCTCAATGTACGGTTGATCGTACGCATCGTATGAGTTACTTTAGGCTGGCCAGCAAAGTCTGCAGCGGTTTCCAGCGCTTCATCAGCACGTTGTGCGGTGCGGGTTTCAGCTGCACGAATTTCTACATTATCGTTACCGTTATTACGTACGTCTAAGCCCATTTGGGTTTCCTCTTTCTTAAACTTTATTAAATGACGTCATTGAATCAGCTTCTACTCGCTCATTCACCTAGGTAATATAACCCTGAAATTTTTTTCAATATTGGTGTAACCGTATTGAACGATATAAACCCCTAGGTGAATGCTGCCGAGAAGCAACATTCTATCTACATATAATCAGGATATGTCTGTAAACTTTTACTTCTCTTATTGAGAGTAGAGTCATATCCGTTTACCATCTTCTTACGGAGTTCGTATGTTTCGTGTTTTAAATAACCTCCCGCGAACATCATCGGGTGTGCAGCCCGTCCCTCAGAAAGACTATCTAATACGCGAAGTTCAAAGAAACCTACAGACAATCCAGAACCACTATCAGGGTTTTACCTTCGCGGTTCAGAGCGATCACATCCTTGCGTTGCTGCTCGCACAGCTCCCTATGAGATACGACATCTCAGTACAAACTTACTACGACATGATTCTCGATCTTACTCCAGAATTGGGTAATCGTGTCAAGTTGACAACATCAAGATACGCGGGTAAGTTATTCGACGGTGCTTTCTATCCAGGATTGCATGAAGCCATTATCGCAACCGGTGAAAGTCGTCTTATTTCACGTGACGTTCTTGACAACTGGCGTAATTGGTCACCAGTTAGAATCGTGACGCACCCATACGCAAATCTTCGTTACATTCCTCTTCACCGAAAGCAGGTTGAAGAAGGACGAGGTTTTGCGGTCATTATGGTTGATGTACCTTTATTAGCACTGCAGTATCGAATGTGGTCTTTGGTCATGGGTCATAACGTCGACGGCAAATGGGTGGTTAAAGAACCGGTTACAAGCTTCCTTGCGAGTTTTCCGTTGGTTAACGCATTATACTCACACAACGATGTTGTCATACGCAATCGTTGTTTGTGGGTACCTCCGGCTAAGAATCCGCTTAAGTCACCAATCTACGTTAACGACCTGGATAACGTATTCAGTCAAGTCGTTCTATCCGTACAACATCATTTATTACGAAGAAGACGAAGCTACACCGACATGCTTAAACAGATACCGAGTTTATACGGGGACCAGTACCAAGCAACCCGGATGGGTTATACAGTCGATCTTCGACAAACCCGATGGGCAAGGGATCTGGGTTGTCTGTCATTATGGCAACAACTCGTTACACTACAAAACGTATCTGAAAGCGTCGGATTCAGCAGTCAAATCGATAATGATTTATACCGTGCTGCCGACCGGAGTCTAAAAGAAGGTAACTGGGAATCATCTCCATTACCCGGCGATTTGAGGCGTGAAGTTATCGCACAGGTTGCCGACCTCTTAAAAATTCTTCCTGCTGGTGCATAATCACCTCCTCCTTCCCTTACGGGTTGGAGGAGGGTTATGTTACTCTGTGGTTTCTTTCTTCGGTAAATAACTTGCGGCGATATCTTGGGCTAACAATGTGTTGTTTTTATTCGAGATGAAAATACCATAACTTTCCATCAACGCGTAATACGAACGAACAAGCGTAGAGATCAGTCGACGAATATCCATACCTTGAATGAAGATATCAGGAAGCCCGGAGGCTTCGATCACCGGTAATGGTATCGTTAAGTTGCTTATTGTTTTCTTATCGTTACGTACAATCCAATCACGGAAACGTTGTTGTAACCCTTTATCCTCCCAGGAATCAATCCAATCGTTAAGAAGCGTTTTGTTCTTCGTCGCCAGCGGCACACGAACCCCAACATAAGGCGGTTCGGGACAATGGCCGTACGATTGAGCAAACACCTCTTCCCACATATCGTAAGACTGTTTCGTCACTGCAACATGTGGTTTCACTTTAACACGTGTTAAGAAATCTGGATCGCCGCGTTTCATTGACTCAACGATTTCGTTTTCCAACGAGATAATATCATCAAGAACCAATCGAATGCTGATCTTCTCGTTACGTAACAGCTTATCCATGATACCGCACATCATGCGTTCAACACGTTGGACAATCATTTTCGGCGCTGACGCATCACGCATAACAGGACCTTTCAATTCCAGCTTCGGTGGGTTGATAGGAACCCCTTCACGCATGGTCATGTATCCGTAATAGTTTTTACCCATCGAGGTTAACGACAGAATCAAGAACATGTATTCGTTCTTCATTTCCATTACGTACATATGCTCTTTCGCTACACCGATATTACCGGAGCACATCGCCATCAGATGAACAGTAATCTGCGTAACCAGATAGATAAGCGTGTTGGCTAAACGCGTCGAAATTGGATTGATCTCCATATTTCCAAATCGCCACTGAACCCACTCCTGGCAGGTAAACACCGTCGAGTCGGTATCAGACAACACACCCACTTCACGGATTGCCGACGGGAAAGCATAAACACCAGCCGGTTGGTTCTCGGTACGCCAGAACGCCATAATCAAGTCAGCATAACTTTGGATCCGTTGCAGCATTAATTTTGTCGTCGCTGCAGTAAGACGATAACCAAGTTCATTTCCTTTTTCTAGCGCTACGTAAATCGCTTCCCCATTCAAGAACTCCGTACATTGTGCTGTAATCCAAGCGACAGTGTTGTTATCCATGGAAGCAATAATGGCTTTAGCCTCTTCCATCGTTTCAACGGGTTCGGATGCCAGTTCACATAACGAGTCAAGAAAATCTCGAACAAATTCAGGATTAAGCTCACGTAACGAGTACAGGTTATTACTGTACATGTAACAGGCGCGTTCCAATGGCGTTAAGCCAGTAATTAACTCCTGGATGATCAGTTCTTTCTCTGGGTCGAAAGTATATCGGTGCAAACATTTCGATACGTTAGCCCAAACCTCTTCCGGCGTAGGGTAATGCAGTTTGTATTTTACCATTACCTGTTCAATGGCTTTACGATCGCTGTTACGGACAATACTCACGATGTTTTCAATCGCGATATCGCAATCGTAATAATGGAAATTGCCTGCCAGAAAGCGTTCGTTGTTCGCATTGGCTGAACCTGAAGCACAGCGACACGTTGTCGTTAAACTCGGATGCGCAATCGGATTATAAAACGGATTAAACTTGGACGCCTGTGTTCCTGACAGACTGTTGTTATCTAACTTGGTATTGGTCTGTCGTTTATCGTGTAATTCGGCTTCGTCTTTACGTCCATGTGCCTGCGCTATCGACATTTGTTTCTTTTGTTTCTTACGCAACTTACCATTTTCAACCGCAAAGTCGCTTAGCACACTGGAACGTGTCTCGCGCGGATAACAGTTAGCCCATACTGGGGTGATAATTAAATTATTTTCTTTGATATCGTTGAAATACTGACTGAACTTGATGACTTCTTTTTCTCGATTTCCTTCGGTACGCTGTGTTAATACAAGACAGTCTGGATCAACCATCCCGTATTTTCCACCGGGACGAACCGTATCAAGAACAAACTGCAACGCTTCCTGCTGAGATATTCCGCGCATGCGCATTAAGAACAAGGTGTAATCCTGCACAGCTTCTTTGGTCATATCCAACGTACGACCATATCCGTTTTCATCGTAAAAGAACGGATTTTCCATAAATCCTCCAAAAGTTATTTAGTCTGTCTACATCATCTCGTATATCTGTTAAAAAAGAAAGACGGCATAAAAAGAACCGATCCAGCCGAAGCCAGATCGGTTTAAAAGGATAATAACTGACTGAAAGATATCGATGATGTTCGTGAAACAAGATCTTCTCTCGTGTACATTGATGCCAGATCAGAGGGAGGTTGTAACACGAGAGGCGATTCGCCAAAGAAGGAATAAAGCGAACCCATCTTATTTCACTGATGGCACTAACCACTCAAAATATATAGTACCGCATGTAAAAGTTTACTGATTAATCAAGTCATTAGCAACAATCTTGGTATAACCTGCTTGATTAAGAATTTGATTAATTTTCGTCACATCGGTCGCATCCTCAATAACGATGCTGGGTTTATAGATCAACGTCTTGGTAACGACGATTGTACTCTCCTTAATCCAAGGAATCCCTAAAATTACATACTCGCCATCAGCGGTAATGACCTCAACATAGTTATATTTCGTCGGATCGTTCGGTACACTAGATGGGAGCCGGGAATAAATCTGTTGATGAATGGCGTCTACGTCACGACCGTTGCGTACAGCCGTACGATAGTTGTACACCGCACTAATTTCTACTCCGTTGAAGTTAACCCCAAGTTCTGAAGCGTACACATCAAAACTCACAACAGAGCCAATCTTTTCTAAATCAGAAGCTGGCATAATAGCACCCTTTATTTAAAAATGTATTCATACCCGAAAGTCGTCGCTGACCAGACCCGGATAGATGATAGTGTTCCGCCACGATAAAACGTCTTTGTAAACTCCATATCCTGGACAACACGATAATAAACACGTCCAATGATACGTACGATAAGGTATCGCGGTAACGATCTCTCCTCGCAGTACTCATCGATAAAGTCATCGTCGATATCCGATAAGACAACATCTGCGATTTCTTGCAGTAGGTTCCTCATCAGCATCTGCCTTCCTTCGGTGCCCCACCCAGACAAACAGTAATCGTCTTCTGCCTGACTATAGATGTCGTTAACCGCCTGTTCGAGCAGTTGCTCAAGATAGTAGTCATCGCGTTTTATAACGTGGCGACGGCGCTCAGAGGCGTATTTTTCCATCCTGTGTTTCTCTTGTTCGGCGTATGTATTAACGACGCCACAGTCTTTTCTGGATCGTCCCACAATGCGCGACGAAAACTGGATACTACCATAACGGTAGGATAGATTTGTACAACCTCCCATCCGTAACGATGCGCGTTAGTCGTACGTCCGACGTTAAACAAACATAACTGATTTAAGAAACTAAGCTGCATCTTCGTAAACAACACCGCGTCTTCACGTTTAACGTATCCGAGAATATACGCATTCTCGAACGCCTCACGTGACAAGACCGGGCGATTAAGATACCGCAACGCTAATACCAGCAACGTCGTTATACGCAACGGATCTTCTGGGTCATTCATGTTGTTCAACTCAGTTTGTAACCAGTCAGGGATAGTAACCGTCAGACGATAGGTATCTGTTCCGCGATCAACCACATTCAACGTTGAAAAAGGCAACATATCCATGAATTCCTTCTAACTCAAGATTGTTCTCGCAGGTCTTCGGTAATAACCCACTGGCCGTTAACATCTGCGTCATCGAGTAGTCAAAACACGGAAATATGAGATTAACGGTTTCTTGGATCGCATCAACATAACTATAAATAGCTTCATAGTACTCGCCATCATGATCCACGCTAACCAGATTCTGGCATAGTTCTTCGCTTATCATTTCATATACCGGCGGGTACCAAGATTGAAATGGTCGCTGCATACGTAATGACCAATACTCGTATGTTGTAAACTGGAGCACGTCATAGGCCGACACATTGATGCGATCGAAAAAAGCATACTTGTCCATATGCTGGTACAGCATCGCCAGTACGGTTTCCAAGCACACCGATATCCGCACGCCATCATCTTTCCCATTAAGGAAATTAGGTTTCTGCCGATAGCGCACGAATGCCGACGGCTTTGATTGTGTTATTCCACTACCAACCATAACGTCATACTCGTATCTAACGTAAAATTGAAATGCCACCAATCTTCTACACGTGGGATCCACGTACGAAGGATCTGGTTAACTTCGCTTCGCATCACCGATAAACGACAACGAAAGTCAAACTTCTCATCGTGGCCGTAGTCTTCGTGCAAGAAAACTTCATCCAAAACGAACTCAAGTTGTGTGTCGACATCACGACCAGAGATATTTCGTTTATATAGATACAGTTCAATCGTGTCGTAAAGTAACGTATGAATATCATAATTTCCGTTCGGTGAAAAATACGGTAATCGTTCATCGAGCATCGTAAACAGATATTCACTGTAGTTTAATAACGGGATGATGTACCGACGTCCTGTCTGTGGTGTGCGAATATGTATCGAAACCTGACTTGGACGCGGAATAGCCGACGGCTTAGAATCGTCTCTCTGAAATTGCTCTAAAGATCGCAACAAAGGTGGCCGCATTGTAACTCTCCAACGCCCAATTGTAAGGCCCTTCCAACATGTGTTCCCATACGTGAATAAACTCACTACCGAATACAGGCTCCAGCGCCATGGTAAGATTCGTAAGTTCTGACGCAGCCGCGTGGTAAGCATCAACATGTCTTTCCATCGACGGATCGTCTTCATTGAAAATACGTTCTGTGTCGCCAGCCCGCTCAATAAGTTCAGTAATGAGATCTATCCATATTTCGTGACATGTCATCGTTTCCTGTTCTCGACTTAGTATGCCGATGTCTGCGTGGACGCTGGACTCGAACCGGTCTAAAAGGACCCGAAGAACGTGCACCTTGTCGATGTATTTCACCGTTATCCAAGAAAGCGGTTGCCATCGACTCAGCATCCATCCGGTACTCGGGAACCCCAAACTCATATAGTACGGGTTGCACGGGGCCGAGGACGGAACGACGTTGTTTAAATCGTTCCTTAAGGGCAAGGCCCTGTTTAACATAAACGGGTTCATTGGCAAGTTGTTCTGCTTTTCGTTTTGCGTGGGCCAATCGAAGTTCTTCCAATTGCCCAAGCCATTCGAATTGTTCATCTGTTAGCTCCTGGGGACGTTCAACAACCACACCAGACGGGCAGACATTGATCGTAATGTTAATTGACGGCATTGCCATCACACGAGGGTTACTATTACGTACACGGATAACATGTTCGGTTGCTGATTTACGATCGACGCAATATTCTGTTTCTTGGAACTCAAATGCTTTTAACGACGTTGGTTTTGTTTGGCGTTTCGGAACACGACCAAGATCGACAATATACGCGTAGTCGCACACGCGTTCTATTCCGTAAATACGGTTATCCGACCAGTTCTTACCAAACAGCTTGTTGTGATGGTAAGACAAATATTCGGTTACCATGCCCTGGACAATATCGAAGTCTTCTCGGAATTCAGGTTGGTACCAAATCGGGCCGAGAATATCTGCGAACGATTCATGACGATATCGAGGATCGTGTCGAGTCCAGGTCATTCTCTGATTAAGATCGAAATCCACCAACAACTCAGTTAATTGCAGTTTTTCCTTCGGAGAAAGCTGGCGTTGATGATGCAAACTCAGGCAATCGATAAGCGGCAATGAAACCCACGATGCTAATGTGTACAAATCGATCCTGGCTAATCTCTTGGTCATACTCTTTTCCTAAGTCCCCATTGTTTATACACACGATATCTGGGAATAGTTAAAATATACGGCGTAAAACGAAGCAGGAGAGTTTCTGACATCATTTTCTCCATCTTCGAATACCGCCGATACCTCTCTCGTCCAAGACGTCCCAAGCACGTTTTATTTCATCCTCCGTTGCTCTGGTATCTGGAGGGACAACCATAACACAGTCGTGGAATGGCCACCGTGCAGGTCTGGGGTCAGCAAACAAGTCATCCCATTCAAATGTCCATTCTTTCTTTGAACGGTTATAATAGAGCGTAAGATACGTATTGGTGTATGCTGGATAACCATGCATAACTTCAATATCCTTACGATCTTGCCGTTCCTGATTCCAATCGTTAAACCGTTTTCTTATTTTATCCCACCACTTTCCCATGCTTTCTCCTACACGGCATAAAAGCCTGCCCCGAAGGACAGGCTCGATAGAACTTAACGACCATCCAATTTCAATGAAGGATGGTTGACGATATGTGCGTGTTTTGTTGGGTCATATGGCTGATATGGAAAATAACCATGCCACTGACGACCTTGGCATTTCGTACACAAGAACTGACCATCACCTCGTTGATTCTCGTAAGCGAGTTCAGTACTATCAACATGACCGCAACGTTCGCAAATAAACAGCGACATAGCGCATCTCCGTTCACTTGAACCTTTTCGGTTCGACATTAGAAAAGCAAGAAACCGCTGTTCTTCGCTTCCGCTACAGTTTCGTCACCAACTTTCGGTGCCTGTTGACGCGCGTTACGATGTTCAACGTAACGTTTCGCTTCGTCAGCGATTTGTTTGATAATACCCCCTAAACGATCGGTACTTAAAACAAACGACGTCGCTTCACGAATTGGGCTGCTTTCAGGCACAAAACCGTCGCAACTGTAAATGGCGTTAACACCCATGACTTTTGTAGCGTCTTTCGGATAAAGCGTACAGAAAGCAATAGGGCTATCGTTCTCTTTCGTCCAATCGTATCCCATGAACGTATTCAGTTCGGTGATCGTTGGTTCCAAACCAGTAACACGTGGATGATTTAAGAAGTTTTCCAGGTCGGCGCTATCGAGACGACGGTTCTCACCAGAAAACAGGACACAAAGTTGGCTAATAACGATCTGAACGTCCAGGTTGACATCCTGCTCCGATTTCCCATTTTCGCCATTCATGTGATAGCTAACAATCACTGGACGTTTCAACCCTTCTGCGGCTGCCATCAGTCCTTTAAAAGTGCGATCCGCGTTGATCGTTTGACGCTCGTCATCGAACGAGGCAACGATACAACATACTACACGTTCACCGCGTTCCAGCAGGTTAGCAACCAACGCAGGACCTGCAACAGAACCTGAACCACCGCTCAAACTAAAGACCACGATATTAAATTTACCTGGCGTATGCTTATTAAGAATACCTGGGATTTGTGAACAGATCAGTTCAGCGTTCTCATCACGCTTCTTACCAGAACCGTCTAACTCACGGCCAGCCGCATCTTTAAAGATGTAAATATGATCATCGTCCAGTGTGCTATCACGTAGGTTAGCCCGGCTGGTATCGACATACGTCATGCTGTGTAATCCTTTCGCGACTTCGCCTTCAAATGCTGAGCCGATTTCGCCACCACAACCGCCGACCGCCCAAATATGTACTTGGTTCTCTTGCATGTGAACTCCTAACTTAATATGTATTTAACGCACAATGAATCTTTCTTTGCTAAAGGGGTGACCCATGGGTGCTATTGACTACAGTGTAGATCGTATCTGCCGTACAATACCGGCAGATATCCTACAGTATTGCTATATTGATCGTTACGACTGGCGTAATCGCTATCCTCGTTCTGTAGAAGACATCATTACCGATTGGGTAATCCGTAAACGGGTTATCGGTGACATCGATATCTACGGGGGACTACAAACCGTTATTCCCCTTGATGATGCAGGTGTCACTATTGAAGAAGTCACTATTAACTGTTATGTTTTCCATATTCCGTTGGAAGCCACACAGGGACGCTACATCACGTCTGCGCTATCCATTATTTCAGGGAGTGTGAATAACTACGGAATAAACTATAACGGTCAATGGGGCGCTTTCAACCAAACCCAGTTTCAACGACAGCTTTGCGGATGGAACCCTGCAAGCAACGCATTACAGCAAGGGATGAACGCTTTTGGTCCCATGAACGTTCTTAGTACAGCCAACGTTGATATCATCGCTCCTAACACCATCATGGTAAACAACGTCACACCTGTACAATTTCCACTAAGCTTACGCTGTTTCCTTGCCCACGATCCGGAACTTACCAACCTCAGCATGGAGGTTTGGAACGACTTTTACAAACTCTGTTTATACGCCACGCAAAGTGATATCTATAACAGAACCGTTATCCGTCTTGATAGAGGTGTTACAGCACAAGGACAAGAAGTCGGTGCATTCAAGGAATACATCGATCGCTTTGCTGATGCTGAAAACACATATCAAGAATTTCTGAACGAAACATGGGCTGGCGTTGCTGCATGGAACGATCCGCAAACTAAACGTCGCGCCATTCGTTTGCAAACCGGTTACTTCTGATTAACTACAGCTTCCTCCCTCGGTGTTTTCGAGGGAGGTATTTGCCGTTTGAACACTTTCAGCATGTTCGCAAAATCAGCTGCGATGATACCGGCCGATGCCGATAATTTATTGCTGAAAATAAGATCGTCCGGCAAACAATCGAACTGTATACCGTATTGTGTCTTTGTCTCATCGATAATCAACGACGGCGCTGATCTTGTCTTCGCAATGTCAGTGATATACAAACGTAAGAACGTTTCACCGTCTTCGCTGTCCGTAAAACGATAAGTGTTGCCAGAAAACTCAGCATGCGGTGTAACGATATATTGAACACGGTCGTCGGTTGGATGAATATTTAACCAACGTGCAATATCATCGCTATTCACATTCTGCATATTTACTACGGTAAAAGCAAACAGTGTATCGTGGTATTTGGAGTAATGCAGCACATACGCCGCACCTTTCTTTCTATGAATCCCTTCAACGTACTCTATTGACGTGTAGCCTGATTTATATAGCTTTACTTGCGGTTTCTCATTCATCATAACAACCCTTCCCGTTTCATCGCAGCGCGCATACTTGCGTAAAGCGCATTCTTCATTGCACCTGGACGCAACGGATAACAAATCTCATATCGACGTCCTTGTTTTACAGCAATTTTCCTTCCGTTCAAAAACAGCGTACCATTATCCAGCAACAACTCACCTTGTAGTACCATGAGTCCTGCTTTAACATGACGTCCTTCTTCTTTAGTTAAGACCTTATAGCCGTGTTTATCCAATAACCACAATTCGTAGATACCGCGCGCAGCCTTCGGCATTACTTTCTTCTTCGTCGTCATGGAAGATCCTCCTTAAACCCCTTGTCGGATCATCACCAACCGGAGCATGTTGTATTCCAATGTAGCACTTTCTAATTCGAATTCATATCGATACCAGAAATTCGGCTCTAATTGACCTACAACACATTTACGAACTTCCGTCTGTACCTTCCTCGACAATCCCTGTAATAGTTGCGTTATCTCCGGCCTGAAGTAATACGCCAAACCTAACTGGTCAGAATAAAACAGACCACAATCAAAGATGGCCTGTAAAATAACATATTCAACCATCAGGTGACGCACATCGGGTTCAGGGAACGGCGAACGTAAAGCGAGGTCTAACACATCGACGATCGGTCCGACATAAACGGCGGCACGGTACTCACGAATAACACTGATGTTATCCATGGTAACCTACTCGTTAACTGTCGCTTTCCGACGTACCAATGTAGTTGAAAATACGATCCCGTAAACACTCGTAACGAGGCAAAGCGCTAAGAATGATCATCTTCAGCTGCATCGCGATCGATACGCGTTCTTCATCCGATGCATCGTCTCCCCATTTACCAGGCTTAACCTGGATGGGTTCGTGCGGATCCTGCGGAAATATAAAACTTAACAACAGATAATCCGTACGGAACTCCCACACTTCTCGGCCGTCGTTATCGGTTTCTTTACGCAACGTGAAGAGTTGACGTTCGGTGGTTGGATCCAGCATCAGTGGTCGACCACGAACAATTTCCAGTTTACGCGGACTGACGAACGTTGTACGTTCCGGAAGGTATTTTTCAACATCATCCGTATCCAGCAAGAACAAAATGATATCGTCGAAATACTTCGGTGCGTACGTGTGTATCGGTTCACCATCGCTATACGAAGAGATCTCTTGGAGTATCGGCGTTTTATACGAGAAGTTCTGGCATGAACCACGGGTGATCGGTAAAGTGTTCCACTGATGCTCCGTAGACAATTCAACAGGCACCAGTGGATAGTCGTCAATGAAAACCACGCACGTTGTGTTGATGGGTATTCTTCCATCGTTGCCCGGTTCAAAAACCAAATGTATCTTACCGGTAATTAACGCCATCTCATCCGGCATTAAATGGCTCGCTGAACGGGCAAGTCTGAAACCGCTCGCCTGTTTATAAGGTTCGGGTTTATATCCACGGACAATAAGAGAGATGTCCGCAAGTTCAACGCTCACGAATGCGTTTTTGGTGTCTTCATTGTTCGTCGTTAACGTCATTGTTCATTTTCTCCGTTACAACAAATCGCTCAAGTTCACGTAGTAAACGCTCTTTTAAAGCAGGATTAACTTCCGGAGCATGTTTATCGCGATACCATTCTGTCCCGTTGTATTGCAGGCTAACATGCCATGTCCCTAACGGGCTTTCCTCTGCAGCAGCGATGAAATTCTTAACACCGGTTTTGGTAGGGTACTCCATGATAGGCACAGCCTTGTCTGGATCCATCATGGTGAGATCCTGAAAGTTATAGTCCAGGAGCGTTAGCGCACGTTTGTTACGTAACAGTAACCCGCAATCCAAGATGGTGAAATCGATACCCCAGAAACGTAACTTACCTCCAACCCCAACGGGGGTATGGCCACGATAAACCGCGAGATAAATTTCTCCTTTATCGGTTTCTTTGTTGTATCCGGCAATGAACGCTGCCGTAATTAATGGTTGGTGTCCTTTCGCTAAGAAGACGGGGTGATTATGATACAACCAGTCACTACGAATTAGATCGGTAACCTGACCTAAACGTGCTGTTGGTACCATCACCGATCCCAGAGTCTCATCAACAGGAACCTGGTAATATTCAAACAGAACACCATCGACTTCTTCGGTAGCGTAAGGTGTACGTGTGGAATCATTAAGTAGTTTACGGAGTTTTGTGTCGATTTCATTAACACGATAATCGTGTTCTTTCTCACGGCTACCGATGACAAAAGCAACAAGATTGCGTACGCTAACAAAAACATCATCTTTCTCGGTGTCGCTGAGATCGGCTTCATCCGGCATCGTTGTCCAATGTAACGGACCTTCAACGACCTTAAGCCATTTGTCTTCACGTTCAGGATAAACAAAAGGCTTATGCACAGGAACACTAGTGTGCTGAACACGTAATAACAGGTTACATAACGACGGTAATGTTTTCTCCAGAGGAGGGACAATACCTGATGTAACGGAAATAACATAACGGTTAAGAACAAGAGAAGCTGAATAGGTGATGTTATCTAATCCTGGTAATTGATCCATGATAGAAATCCTTAGTATGTTTGATATGTTGTTTAATTGACATATTAGGTTTAAAAGAGGTTATGTTTTACGTATTGTTAATAACGTATTCTTATCTCTATTAAGTTATGTTCTATCTAAAGATAGTAAACAGATATAATGCTCCCCACCTCCCCATTCTCCCAAGTAATACTGGCCTACCGGCCCTCTCCTTTTTAAGGGAGAGAGTAAGCATTCAGTATTGCTCAAATGAATAAACAAATTAGTATAAACTTACCGTCTTGAAATCTCAAGACGGCGTAGTAACTATTTGTCTCTTTGTGCTAACAGCCTATTTCTGCATAAACCTTTAACGATTCGAATACATCTTCCTTCTTTATCATCGTCTTGTATAGACGTGATTGAGCAATGATCTTTATCCATTGTTGCGGATCGTGTAAGTTCACATTTTCAAAACAGGGTGAGGTATTATCTCCATCAAGTCGGATGTACCCTAAAAGCAATCCTTCATGATGACCTCGACGTATTTCGATATGCGGTTTGAAGAAGATACGGTTGTCTGGCGGATACCAGCTTACAGTGTAGTAATGGTTTCCTGAAACAACGATTTCGTGAACGGTTTTTGTTTCATCATCAATAACCGCGTTTACGCAGGGAATCATTAATTTTTGAAGCATGGGACATAAACCTCCATCAACATCGCATAAAGCGCACCAAGCCCATACAGGACTTGGCCGGGCGCGAAAGTTGGCGTGTAACATACTTGTTCGGTTGGTGTTTGTTGACGTAAGTCTAGCGGATCTCCGTTGATGAGCATCTGTAGAAGGTCACTATCATCTTGCAGTGTATCTTCATCGATGTACGCGTCAACACAAAGCAGTCGGTGTAGCTGTTCCGGTTTAATTGAAATACCGACGACCATGCAGTTGTTGTATGTGGCGTTGTCTAGAAAGAAGTGAATAACACTCGCTTGAGGATCGCCACTGTAGTGTAACCAACGCGTAAAGCCAGCTGACATCATCCATAACGGGTTATGTTGCAACGCGCTGACGACGCGGGTCTCGAATTCTAAACCAAACTTCTGGAAGATCGCACCCATCTGGAAACGATCTTCATCGAGACGATAACGGAATATACAGACATCCGAACCCGTTGAGTTATCATACACCGAAAGATACCCGCGATGAATTTCCACGGTAACATTGTTATCGTCAAGCGTGGCACTTGCAGTGCCGTTAGAAAAGGTTGGAACAAAGCTCATCTTGTAATCCTTAATTTACCTGAATGAATTATCGTTGATGGGTCCACGACGCGACCGTATTTCGCGTTACGTAATACACGATGTCCAAAGAAGTCAGCGGTTTCTAAAACAACTGTATAACAACCAAGTTGATGTTGATGTCCCCAAAACCGTTCAATGGGAATCCAGCAGGGCGTCATGCCTTTGTGTCGCCAATCTGTAACACAACCGAATTCAGCAAACTGTTCAGTAAACCACTCGTCAATATCGGTATCCGTAAAGAGAAACACATGGTCTTTAACCAGATAAGCAAACCCCGGATAAAAAAGCTGAGGGTCATCTGGGTCACGAAGATAAACACGAAGTTTGTCTAGCGTACCCTCGATAACGATCGTATCAGGTAATCCCGGCGGCGTGAACCGAAGTTGGAAGTTATCCTCGTTTGCCGAGGCGTTAACCAAATACCCCAATTGAAGGGGTCGATGTAATTCGAAAAGGTTGAACGTTAATGCATATTCGATATACTCTAATCCTATATTCATGTCTGACCTATGTGGTATGGATGGCATCGCTTTGCCTTCCGCGAGTGTAATCAGGAAGGTAATGTAGGTTTATTTTAATCTCCATTTCGCGATGATATGACAGTCTTTATTACGTTTACCATCTGAGGGAGCATGCTCATGTCTTCTATTTTACAGGTGTTTAATGCGCATGCGGAAGGCATTGACATCGACGAGTATTTTGTTAATCAGGTTATCCGTTACGCGACACGCTTCCGTACGCAAGACCAAGAACACATGCGTTTTTTCGGTGGGGTTCTGTTAGGTGTACAGAAAATCCGATTCACCACAAGACATAACGATACATGGTTTTCCGACGTCTTGATGATGGATGAAGAAAGCTTACGACGCGATTTGAGTAAACTGCCCTTTTACAATACACAGACCAACCGTGTCGCATCGAATGCGTTTAATCTAAGTTGCTGTTGGTTGCTTTATGCGATTTTCCATAGCAAACAAATCAAAAAAGAAAAGGTTCGTGAAGCCGGGATGCTTGCAGCAATGCAAGTCCTCCATTATAAATTCATTTGCGGTCTGGTAGCACGACGTTATCCATATAACGCCGATCCAGCTATCGCCATTAAGGCGTACGATGAGTTAACCCTCAAATCAGGCATCAAACGCATGAATAGCTGGAATGAGTACATTGATGAACGCTGTAATGCCATTATTGCGCGTAATAGTACACATTTCAGTCGCTGGTCAACCCTGGAACCAGATAGTGTCGCCGAACGTTTTGTACGTGACGTGAATACCGGAATCCGTAAAGTTATCAACCGTATCACCGATACGTACTATGCGATGTATGAAGAAGGTAAGAAGATAGGCACGTCTTCTCAAACTGTAGAATTAGACGATGGTCTAGCCGTCCGCGATATTAAACGTAACGAAACCACGTACCGTCAGTACCTGTTCGAAATCGCTTATGACCGAACAAGTTTCGTTAAACGTGAACTCATGGTCGTCATCCTCGACGTGCATCATACTACCAATCTTTTATCCCTTGAGCGAGCGTTAAGCTATATCAGCGCTAACGTAGAACGGCCGACGAAAGATGGAAAACAAGTCTCTCAGATGTTAAGGCTTGTAATGGAACATGCCATCGAGTATATCATCTTGAATAAGGTTGATATGCGCGATCTTACGTTCTTATTCTACATGCGTAACGTGTATACGTCCAACCGTACCAGCAACCCAAAACTGTTGACGTTGCGTAAACTTGGCTCTGAAGTCATTAAGAAAGCAACCAACGCGAGAAACGACGCTGAGGCTGCAGCGACGCGCACCGGTGTCTTTCTGTATATCCTGCTTCGTGTGTTTAGCCGTAACTACTATGTTCGTCGTGCGATGTCGCGTTAACACGGTAACAGTAAAGTTTTACTGACGTTGGTTATTATTTGAAGCATAGGGCTTCACCCAGGAGTACCATCCCTTTAAGCCATTTGTCCTCTCCTGGTTAACTGTCGTTCTCTCACAGTGCTCGACAGACCAAAAATGCTCAGGCCTCATAGCCTCCTCTGGGTTCCATTCCCAGAGGAGGACTATGTTTGCTTTAGAATTCAATGCGACCTTTTGTCGTAAACAATACACCTCTTTGCCAACAGAAAAGATCCTCCGATTGGGCGCAGACACGAATACCCGCATCGAATAGATGTTTTGTTCTGGCACTTAAACAATCTGGATCTTCTACATACAACAGAAGACGCTGGCATTTATTTTGAATGCGTTCAACAAGGATGTTCTTATCGCTTAAAATGAAATGCGCGTTATCTGTTAAGTTATCATCGGTTTCCAGCTGCTTGACAAGTTTGATTAAAATACGTAATTGCTCAAGTGTGTCATGATCAAGTGAATCGCCCATGGCGTACCTCAACGTTATACGTCGTTAGTATTATAATACGTTATAGTCTCCCCGCCGGTATTAACGGGGAGTCTGTAGACTACTCTTAGAAAAAGCCTCCCGGACGGTATTGACCCATCGTCATCCACGCATTACGAGAAATATTCCGTTCATTCGAAGAGCGGCTTATTTGACGATAAGTATTCGCTCGTTCCTCCCTTGCTTTCGTGATCATCGCGTCAATAGAAACGGACGCTGAATCCTCCCCACGTATTTTTCCTTTATACGTAAGAAGCTCTGCCTCCAACCGATCCAAGATAAGGCCGTTGGTTTCGGTCTTAAGCAGCTCATAGATTTCAGCAACGCGTTGACGTAGCTTCGCCTGCTGCTGGTTAAGATAAGCTTCATACGGATCTATTTCACCCGTTACAGATGCCGGTAAACGACTCATGACTTTAAGCGGATCGATACCGTAATGAATCTGTTTCTTAGCACGCTTAATGAACCACATCGCTAACATCCATGCGAAGGTCATGTCATCGTGCATGCCATCCTGGTGATCGACACGCCCGTCTTTGATAACCAATCCAAGGATCTCGGAACACAGCATCTTATCACGTAACTGCCCACGGGTTTCTACAATACCTTCCATCAAGATGTCGGAATACAATTCCATACGTTTGCGCGCATCCGTTGTAAAACCCAAATGTCGTTTACGTTGGGCGTACCAACTTTCATCACGCATGCTCAATGGTAATTTCAGGTCTTCGAACATCGCTGGATTATCGGCATGCCTGTCCACAATGGTGTTGTATACACGTTTGAACACGTCGATGCCTGCTTGCCTCAGGAACTCTTCAATTGCATCTAACAACATGATTGCACTGCTTTTACGTTCAGGAATCAACGTAACGTTCTTGTAACGCATCATGAAGTTGGCCATCCAACGAGCAAAAGAAAGCAGGCTCAGTTTATTAAAACGTCCTGTAGCGACAACTTCTGCTGTTTCCACATCCACCATCACCAAACCGATAGCGTCACGACCTATCGCATCGCTGGTGTCTAAACCAGCAACCACCTTATTGTTCTGCATGTACGTCTCGATTTTACCTCGAGGTATATACCAGTTAATGCAGTAGCCTTCAGGTGAGATCTCAATATGGTCGATTTCACGTTGTCCTGCCATGATCATCTCAACCATCTCAGCGGTTAACGGGCTTTCTGCTGAACCGTTGGTCCAGATGTTCATGTAGTCACGGTCTTTCTGAAGTTTATCACCTTCCGTTTCGTTCATGGTTTTTGCTAACCATTCATCACTGAATCCCAACTGAGCATGGTTCCATTGTGCCCCGATCCTGACAGTCGCTTTACTGAGTTCACACGGTACGTTGTTCAATACCGTCTGATGCAGATGCTTTTCGTTACGGCAATCAAAGAAACTTTCAGAGAACGGCGCTGAACGCATGAAAACTTCATAAGCCCATTTGCCTTCGCGTTTATCCAATTCACCTGCTGTTGTCGTATAGATGATACTTGTCAAGTCGCCGTTGCTTAAAGCTTCATCACGTGCTGCACCCATCGCACCGATACCAGCAGGAACAATAATTTCGATGTATTTCGTAAACGCGGTTTCGTCGCTATGGAATATCGGGGTTGTTAGACCACGACCGATGTTTGTTGCTTGTTTCTTATCCGAACGTGGAATCTTTACCGATAACTTGTTCTTGAAACGCGTGTAGGTCACGTTCTCTTTATTCGATGAATCGCGACTATCCAGCGTCCAGAGATACGCAGGTAACAGATCGCGTATACTACGCACGTCTTCTACTGTTTTTGTACGAGCGTCGCCGTCTTTTGTTAACTGAATAACCTCGGTGTTTCGACTACGAACATAGGTTAGATAACAGAACAATCCTAACATGGTCATGGATTTACCGGTCTGACGTATCTGTATCTGATACCAGTTCGTTCGGGTAAATATCCCCCAGAGCATCGGTATATTACCACGGTTAGCACGGAATGAAATTTTGTTATCACCCGCTTTAGCCGGAACACGCATCACTTCACGGAAGAAGTACCATGGATTAAGATAGCATTCCGCACTGATCATCTGAATCTGTTCTGACGTTAAATTCGGTGCGTGGGGATCAACACCAATCAATCTTGGGTTTAATAGCGCCATGAAAAACGCAGAGTTTCGGACACCGAATTCACGACGATACAAGATCGCTAAATCACGCCAACTTGTGTTTGTTGTTTCCCAGTGTGGAACAGCTTGAGGAAAATAATCCCAATCTTCCTCAAACAGGATGATTTTCTTCGGATCGACAATCGACATATAAACTCCTCCGATGGAGGGTGCCGGGCACCCTCCATCGTTGTATTACCTTATGCGACTTTACTAATAACGACTGCGGTGATACCGAGATGTAGGTCTACGCCATTCTGTACTTTAATCCAGCGGATATACAGGTTGGCGTTATCCTGTCCCGTACCACCTGGGACGTTATTGTTCTTATTCCATTGTGAGATTTCGAAACGTTTCTGCACATTAGGACCAACCATGATTTCAAAGTGGGTCGGTTCTGGTGCTTTCGATTCCGTTTTCTCAAGATAGAGCGGGTGGGTCGCGTAATAAAGCTGATTCAACCATTCGCCCAGATCTGAGTGTTTGTTCGTCAAATCGACATACGCGTTACCAGCAACATCATAAGTAAACAACGCTTTCGTATTACGACCATACACGTCCGTTGTCGTCGGCGTCGTTTGCGAGCTGAACGTTACTGTCCAATAATCACCGGATGTTGCCGAACCTGCTTGCAGTAGCGTCATTCGAATAGTCTGCGTATGACGTACACGTTTATAAACAGTAGGATCAACTTCATCTAACCAGATGTTGTACGCAAATTCTTGAGGTTGTCCGTATTTCTTCGGACTAAACTCAGGACTGTTCAGTGCCAATTGTACTTTATCGGTTACGTTGTAGTATCGTTCACGATCAACGTTGTACAGCCAGAATACCAACTCGTATCCCACCGCATCAGATACCCATTGCGGATAACAGAACAGTTTAACACTGTATGCCCCTTTCGCTTCTTTAGAAACGACGGTATAAGGTACACTGATATGTTTCACTGCTCCAGGTAACGCGTAGGATGTGTCCTCATCGTCGTCCAGGTAGTAGTGTAACGCCAGCGGATGTTTGCTGTTGATGACCTGGGATGTGAAGACGTTAAGGCCATCCAACACCACCTTGTTACCAGTAACCGGCCAATGTTTAATGGAGCCGTCGCTGTAGGTGACTTCAGCCTGAAGGTCGACGGAGTCCAAGTTGACATTAATCGGCAACTCAAGCTGTTTGGAATCGCTGCTGCTTAGCCACGTTGACTTCAATCGTACCCCGTCTTCCAGAATATATTTAATACCCTGATCTGGTGTGCGTACATAGTCAGTGATACGAACGATCATACGTTTCATCGACAGCGGTTGTGGCCCATCACCATAACCTACTACCATTACCTGCTCAAAATCTTCTACAGGCTTGATGCAGTAACCTTCACGGGGTGCCCAAATGGCTTTATTTGTTCCATCTTTGTACGCGATAAGCTGACATGGAATAAAGTCACTGATCTTATTCCCGCTGTTATCATACATCGCACTGATAATTTCACCATTAGCGCTGATGTCGGAACCACGGAACACCGCGATACGTCGAATATCCGAACCATGCAAATGGAAACGACGATCGATATTCATTGTAGCCGGGATCGTGTTCGTATTAATCAATACACGCCATGTATCGTACGACCATGTCGGATCAATACCTTCAAAGGTTGTCGTCTCATCACCCTGGCCGTCGAACGGAGCAGACAGCTGACCGATAAGTTTAAGGGTACTTAGTTTTGTGCGATCGTCGACAGCGATAACGCGGTACACCGCATTCGTATCCCAGTCTTCAACTTTATCATCCACGTTGGGAACGTAAAGTTTCCAGTCTTCTTCAACGCCATTATAGATCTCTTTATACGCATAGGTGGTATAGCGTCTGTCGAGATCCTGAATAGCGAGTTTATCCGGATGCTGTTGTGCGTAAAGCACCGGATTGGTAATCTCTCTTCCCATTATCACTCACCTTTGATTGTGTAAAACTTCGTGAAGTCCACGCGATCTTTCAAGAACTCACGACTGACACGTTCTAAGAACCGCAGTTGTTTAACCGTAACTTCGAGCGGTGTCCAACTGTCGTGTGGATGAATAGAAACCATCCGCCAATCGTAATTACGTAACGCTGGATCGTAGTCATAGAACCATTTATACGGCTCCATGAAATCCATCAGTTTAACGTCCTGCATATCAGGATCGGGATCGATAACACCATTGATAAGATCATACGTTACTGCCATCAGCGTTGGACTGATAAGCTGATATTTGTTTTCAATCGTTACCGGTGTTTCGTACTTCACGCGAGGGAAATACAAGGACATATAGTCTTCAACGCGTTTATCGGTTTCAAGACTTTTGTCGCGTAGATAATACGTGTCCGTGTTCACGAGACCGCGGATAGGAGCAATAACGTGGTAAATCGCATAAGGCACCCCATCGTTGACTTTGATGTCGGCAGGGTATTGCGTGTCCTCTGCTGTAACCACTTCGCTACGATCGTAAATACGTCCACCAACCACAATACGAACAACATGATCATCACGAACATTAAACACATCGTCGTAAGAAAGCTGACCATGCATCGTCCAACCGGTATCGTAAACGGTTTCGCCGGTTAAATCCGTGCGTGGGAAACCCGTACATCTCACGGTAACCGTGTGTGTGTTCCCTTCACCGAAATAACGTTTCGCATTGATAACGATCGTTGGCCATTTTACGATATAGTCGATATCGCGTACCAAGCTGTAGCTTTTGGTTGCTTTCTCGTCACCTAACCATACTTCGATTTGACCGGGTTCGAAAGGCAACGGATATTCAACATCGATACCTGTGGTAACATCCAACCACACGGTGTGATTACGATGTTGTATTGTGGTCTTATACGCTAAGAAATAAGTGTCGAACAATACTAAACCGGTTTGCTTTCTTCCATCCAACGACCATTTTATCACCCCGTTCTCTTCCGTTACCACAGAAGCATCGTCAGTAACATCCTTCCATGTACTTGCAACAGGTTGTCCATTACGAAGGTTTACGCTATAACAGCGGTAACTCGCCCATTCACGGATTGGGACGTCGGCAACGCCCATTACGTAATCAAGCGTTCTTCCACCAACACCAGATCGGCCCTCAACGTAGGATGTTGTTTTATATTGCGGATAAAAATGTCGGCCTGCCGGATGTTGCGTGATACCCAATAATAAGCCGTTACTGTCGTACTCGAAGAACGTCGCATTTGCACGCAAACCCCATGGTACTTCAGCAGCAGGTGTGCCCATATCGTCAGTAACACGTTGCGGACTATCCGCAACCAGTTTTGCCATCGCGTTATACCCGTAAGCGGATGTCACCATGTCGATCGTGATATTGCTTTCCTTATTACGCATAATGCGCGTATAATCACTGGCTTCAAGTGTACGCGCAAAGAACTCGGGTATATTAGCGTTCTGTTCTAACATCGCGCCGACGATGACGTCGTCTGGAAGTTTATACAATTCGTGGATGCGATTATGTTCAAAGGTTAAATGCGTTTTCAAACCGCTATCACGGACAACCACTTCCAGGGTTAAATCACGAAGCGATTCTGCTCCATCAATCCGTTCAACGAAGTAGCTGACATAATCAACAGGAATCCCGTAATCACGATGCGTGAGCATGCGGATACTATTTTCCTGGTTGGTATGATAATAACGTCCTTTTCCGTTAGGACCTTTCACGTAGATATCGACGTCATCTCGATACTGGATCTTAATATCCTTTTCATCTTTCGGTGGATGAATAAGATACTTCACTTTTTTGTCCAGATCGCTGTTATATGTTTTAAGGTCTTCTACACGGAAGCTGTAACGATGAACAACCGTGCCATCGTAAACAACTTGAATGCTATCACCGATCTTAAAACTTGACGGCGGAATGTCTTCAACGGCTTCACCATTGATGCTACAATGCGTCCAACCGATCCCGGTTTCCTGGATCTTTTTACGCCAAGCATATAGCTGGCGCTGCCATTGTAGAACCTGTGTTGAACTGGTTACAATTCCCCCAAGGACATGCACTTCACGTCCTGTCGGTTTCGTATATGCTGGATAGCCTTCCGCGAAGTCGGCATTGAGATAAGTGCGCCAGTAATAATCGCCAACGCCAAGATCAGCGATATTCGGTTGGTCTAATACACAGACCAGCATCGTTTCGTTTTCCAGATTACCGGTCCACGTCAATGTCAATGGGAATTCTTTACCGTCCTCGGTATAGATATTGTAATACGATCCCTTCACTTCACAGAACTTGCTGAGTTCTCGCCACCACAACCGCCCAGCCCCGACATTAAAATCCTCCCCCATATGTCGTCCAATAACAAATACATGGAACGTATTCGTATCGTCAGGAAGATTGAATGTACGATGCCAAGCCGTAAAGTTTTTTACTGCGCCGGTCTTTCCGGTAATACGACGCATCTTGATACGATGCTGGTTGTCCATTAATGGACGGCAGTTCACATTCAGCGCAGCATGATTTATCAAGTATTGCGCTGTAGGATTAGAAGCGTTCAACACCACGGCATGCCTCCAGGAGGTATTTCATGTTGGCTTGGAAATCATTGACGTCACGCGCCATACGACGCTGATCCGCCATGAGACGAGCCAACACGGTATCACGATAACCACGGTCGTGGTCAGCAGCAGAGCATAAAAGAATAAATGTTGGCGGATGTTCTAAAGCGATCCCAGCAACTTCTTTACTATAACCCCCAACCCAGCTGTAAGCGGTGATTTCAAACAACAACGCCTGGGTTAACGTGTTCAAACGGGGACTAATATTACTTTCTTTTAATGCCGTTACAAAAGCCGCCATGTTAGGGATATAACCCAGGTTTTCGGTTACGATACCGATGCTCGCAAAATCGTAACGAAGCGTTGTCTGGATGGTGCGCACCATAGTTAGTCTTTCATTATTTGTAAGGCTATCTTTAAACAAGCAAAGATAATACCATGCTGTTATGATGGCAACATCACGACGTTGTTGAAGGTCCAGTCCTAAACGTTGTGTGATTTGTCCACTAATCCAATCACAAAAGACACGCATCGGGATAGGGCCAAGACGTTCAAAAGGACGTGTGCCCAAGGATTCCCATCCTACCTGAAGATACGCACGTGATTGAAGAAAGTTATATTCACGTTCGTTAACAACGGTAGTACGCGATCCTGGGCGTGAAGTATCTGTTGGGGTGCGCGCGTAAGCGCGTTGGTCAATAACAACGCGCTGTCCGTCCATCACTGTTTTAATGACCAGCGGATGACCAAAAGAAGGGATATCGTCCAACGTATTTTTGTTGCCGATAACTTCGAGAACGGGAGTGTTTACGCCACTTTCTTCACCGGGCGCACTTAACAATCCACCGACGTAAGCAACTTCGATAGCGGTTCGGATACGGTCAATGCCTTTCAGTTTTGTTCCAACAGTTGTGTCGTAAGGAGAGATGAACATATGTAATTCCTTTATTACGGCATATAAGAAAACGGGTTAAGCACACAGATTTACGCATAATTGTAATATTTTACGTTATGCCTATGACATTGTGTCACGTGTGCAATTATGTCATACAATTTCCTTAAATTAAGGAGAGTTCCATGAGGCTTAAGAATAGCACGCCTCGCGCGATTTTTACGGGCTTTAAAGAGGGTCTTACCACGGATCCGGTTACAGCCCCAGAGATCACGCCCATTCACCTCCCGTATGTTTTCATTCAGGGTGGTCGTGGTAAAGAGGACACCTTGCTGTTAACAGGGGACGCCCTGTCTACAGTCTACGGTGAAGATATGCTGAACTACCGCAGTAAGTACGCTTCTCCAGCAACACTGATTGCTCGCCAGGCTGCTTCTACAGGTAGCGCAATCTTCACAAAACGTTTGGTTGCGCCGGATGCAACGGCAGCACGCCTCCGTATCGGTGTTGAAGTGGTCGCCGATAAACTGGTCGTTTACCAGCGTAACGCTGACGGGTCCTTCAAAAAGGACACCGACGGTAACAAAATCCCCGACGGCGATAAAACCGTTGACGGGTTGAAAATGCGTTGGGTTGTTAACCACGACAAAGATGCCGAAACGCCTAATGCTTTCGGTAAAGATGAAGTGGTTATCGGGCAATTGACAGCAACTGATGGTACCCAGAGCAACTACTATCCTATTCTGGATGGGTTGGTAAGCTGGCGTGGTGCTGACGGGGACAACATCGGCGTACGTCTGGAAGCACCGACCGCGCTGAGCAGTAACCCTACCCGTACCGATATTATCGAACGTATCGGTGCTTTCCTGTACCGCATTCAGTTCGTGGAACGCAAGTCTTCACGAACTGCACCGACGGTCATTCGTACGATCAGTGGCATGGAACAAGAAACCTTCGCGTTGCAGGAAGGTGTTATCCAACCTGATGACGAAACCGATCTGTCCTTCGGTAAAGTGGTCGTTGATGCCTACGAGTATAATGAAACGGGTAACACTCCGATCTTTGCTCCAATGGATCAGATGCATCTTTATCAGAAGAACATCGATGAAGTCGTCAAGAAGCTGTACGAATCTGAAAGCAAAGTTAACACCGATCTGTTAACCGACGTTGAATTCGTCGAAGGCCAGATGAACATCTTCACCGGTGTCGATTACAACGGCATCCCTTATCAAACCATCGAAGTTCTCGATGCGGATCAGGGAGGCGTAATCTTTGACGGTACCAGCACCTTCTACGCAATTGATGGTAGCGACGGTGACGTCAACTGGGATACCTTCGATGCGTTAGCGAGACAGCAGTTCGAATCGTTCGGCAACATGGGCGAAGATCTGGAAGACATGGCTTTCTATCCGTTCTCCATCGTGTATGACATTGGTTACAAAGTCGACACGAAGAAAGCGATGGCAAACGTCTTGTCTCTGCGTCCGGATGTCATGATCATTGCGTCAACCCATACCTGGAAGGGCGTGGAACTGAATGTCGATGAAGAAAGCTCCATGGGCGCAATGCTGCGTAACTACTATCGCCTGCATCCAGAAAGCGTGCTTTACAATACCCCAGCCTGCCGTGCAGCTGTATTCATGCAATACGGTGAAAGTATCGAAGCACCAAGCCTGGGTAAAGTTCCGTTGACGCTGGAAGTTGCTAATAAACTTGCAACTTACATGGGTGCTTCGGATGGTGTTATCCGTGGTACCCGCATCGATAACAACCCTGGTAACGTTGTCACAACGATGCGTAAAATCAACAAGACGTATCGTAACGCAACGGTCCGCGATCGTGATTGGGAAAACGGCTTGAACTATGTTCAGACCTACAACCGTAATTCCAACTTCTTCCCAGCTTGGGGCACGATCTACAATAACGACCGTTCGGTATGGCGTTCGTTGATCAACGTGATCATCGGTTGCGATCTGACTCGTGTCTGCTATCGTCTCTGGGCAGAAACCACCGGTACTACAGGAATGGACGAGTCGCTGTTCCTGAAACTGATGGGTGAACGCTTCCTGGAATACACCACGGGTCGTTACAACGATCACGTGACGGTCAAGGGACGTTTCTACCTGGATAAAGAAGACGGTTATAACGGCTTCAGCTATCACGGCGATATCAGTCTGATCGGCGATCCAGGCATGACCGTGGGTACGTTTACCATCACCGGGCTGCGTCGTAACACCGAAGCAGCAGAAGCGGCGTAATGAGAGGAGTTCATAATGCGTCCTGATAATACCCTACTCGGTGAACAGGGTGTTGGTGCTCTTAGCAACGCGGCTATGGTCGATATTCGTGCAGGTGCCCAAAACGGGTACATCAGCAATATCGGTACGTACGTTGCTAACGCCAACTACATTCCGAACCAAATGTTCTGTCTCCTGCTGGAGGCACCACGTGGTTTCAACTATCTACCTAACCCGGATGTACAGATTGGTTATCTGAAGGCATTGGTAGAAGAAGTTGCGCATTCGATTACCGGTCTGCAACGCGGACTGGAAGTTGAATTCGTTAGCGTCCCGGTTTCTGGTTCCGGTGAAATCCAGGAAGAAGTCTCTGACGTTAAACGTCCTCGCTCTAACCCGACTTTTGGGATCTATGAGAAAGAAGGTCGTTCCGTTAGTTACTTCCTGGAACAATGGATCACGTATCTGTTGATGGATCCGGATGCCAAATATCCGATGTTGTCGTCGATCGTATCCACTGGTGGTCCAACCGACCTACTGGCGGATTACCGTAGCGCAACAATGCTGTTCGTTGAGCCAGACCGTCAACACAAGAAAGTGGTTAACGCCTGGCTGTGCACGAACATGATGCCTCACGGTACCGGTGATTGGACATCACGTCGTAACAAGAACGATGCGCCAAACGTGGTAGAATTGAGCATTCAGTTCACTGCGTTAACACAGACCAACTACGGCGTGCGTGCTTTTGCACAACGTCTGCTGGATAAGATGAACCTGCTCAAAGTAAACCCGGATTTCCGTCCGGCTTACCTAAGCGACATCGATCCTGCTGTGGCAGCGCAGAAGGTTGGCTACACCTTCGACTTTGATAACAACGATACCTTTGAGGTACCGAGCGCTTATCAAAACGTAACACCTCGCGTGTAACGTAAACAAAAAAGCATATTAACTCCCCTCCTTCCCTAGCCATCAAGGCCGGGGAAGGAGGATTTATGGTTTATTTACTGTTTGTTCGTGGCTTCACGAATGAAAATGACATCAGGATATTCTTGAGATTCAATGAATTCAGGATTACGGTAACGACGAATATGACGCATCGTCGTACATGCAAGTTTGTAAAGATGTTCCTCCTCACGTTGTGTTAGTAACATCAACTGCGCATCTGGGATCACGAATGGGAGTTTTTCATTCACGTATTCTCGAAGGTCGTCGAGATCATCGTGATGAATACCCTCTGAGAGTTTATATAACGCTTCCAGCAATTCTAATCCGCCGAACTGGTAACTTCCTATTGTTGTCTTAAACAATGCGCCAGAACGCGTGGTGGATGCTCTATCGGCGACATCGTATTGTTCCAACATATATCCGTAGACCATGCTACGTCTATCCAGCGTTTCCGTAACGAGATTACGCCATCGTTCCAGTCTTTTGAGCGCCTTGTCGATAGAGTAAACGATCATGCCATGCTCATCCAACTCTTCCGCGATACCCAATAGTTCGGTGTTGTTAGGTTTTGCTGCACCGATAAGAAAAACACTCATTACTCAAACTCCTTATTCCAAAACTCGATTAATGAATCGAGCTGTTCCTTACTGGTTATCTCACCTCCCCTAACAAAATGAAATCGTTCTTGAATAGCGATCTTTTCAAGGATATCGGTAAGCAAATGACGGTGACAGAAATTTCCTGCAGGACAATAACACCCTAACACCACAACCGGATGGGAGAATAAAGCCAACCATTCCGATGTGTGATCAACGAAGCTTTTGCGCATAAGCGTGTAATAGCCTGCGGTATATTCATCCTCGGTTAACGTTTTTGATTTGATTCCTGTAACAAGTTCCCATGAAGGCGCGAAGAGCGGGTTACCTGTTTTCACCGTCGTGTCCAGTAGGAACGCTCGTGTGTCTGAAAGCCAACGATATTTGGCTAATTGAAGGGTGTATAAAAACACAGCGCTAACCCCAAAGGATAAAAATAAAACCTTGACATAACCACCACCGCAACCCCATTACAGGGCTACGGTGGGGTCATACAGAGAGACGTGTTAGGTTACAATCAGTCTTTCAGCAGCTCAGCCGCATACGCACTGATGTTGTCACGAATATGCTTAACCTGAGTTGTTGGGAAAGATTTCTTATACGCGGTGGTCAGACGTCCGTAAACCTGTTTCTTCTCGTTAGAGCCGAAACCAACTTCAGCGCTGCGTTGAACTGTCGCAGACACAACGTCTTTGCCCAGCGGCAGTGTCACAGAAACAACGTCAACCTGCTTGTTATCCGCCATGAACTGCGCGCCAACGCGACCAACCGCCAGACCATGAGCCAGACCGATATCGGTGGTCAGTTTCTGTGCTTTTTCCAGGATTTCTTTTTCTTCCGGTGTTACCAGAGTACCCAGGAAATCACTGCCTAACTTCTGGCTACCGGATTCGTCCAGTTTAAGCCCAGCAGCGATTTTATCAGAAAGAGCCTGAACTTCCGGACGTACGTTAGAAGTGGTTTCAGTCGCTACGGTGGTTTCTACAGCTTCAGACATGTTAATACTCCAATTAGTTTTTTCGATCGATCAAAAGGATAAAATCAGAAGATTCTTTCTTCATAGGGAAAACACAAGTCGGTTAAGGTTTACTTCTCAAACTCCTTGCGTTCTATCAGTTAGGTAATATAGACCTCAACTTTTTTCCAATAATGCTGCAACGTTACGCGCGAAACGAATCACCTTGTAGTTGCGCGTTTGTGTGACATCTTCTTCCCCATCGTTGTCCTCTTCGGACGGATCTTCCCACATGAAGTCTTGTTCGTCAGCTTTCTGGATATAGCGATATAGCTGCACCATACAGCGTGCGGTCGGAGAGATAGCGCGAAGCTCATCTAATTCCTCATCAGTCAACAGAACGTGCGATGAGCGCAGCGGTTCCGTTGCCGTATTACACAACAGACGAATAAGCAGATCGACACACGGAATAACAGAACTCGGTGATGCGATTTCTGGATGTAACGTATAACCCCAATACACACTGTTAAAATACGTCAAAACAGCAGGTAATGAAGGATGTTCCATCGCGCGGCCAATTTGTTGTCTCACGATAGATGCACGATCGCTCAATACATCGAAAGTAATCTGCTGTGGTTCCATAACCGCAAGTGAAATACCGTACGCGTCAGCCACACCCAGGATTTCATGAAGGGCCGAACGTTCTTCTTCGGCGGATATTGTCCCGATTGCTTTACGTCCTGCAAGGTCAATCAGCATCGGTGAAACAGCTTCTTTAACTGCATTAAAAGAAGCCTGGTAAGCGTGTTTGTGAATATACAATGTCCACGCTAATGCGCGCTCGGCCGCATGAAGCAGATCGACATAAGACTGTTCTTGATGGCATGGGCCATACACACTCACAGCAAGCTTGGTAGCTTTCTCAGAAGCTTGCATAATAACATCCGGTGATTTAGGCATATCGCGTTCTTCTTGCATCTTTTAAATTCCTACTTAACAATGAAGTTTATATACGGCGTATGTATCCGTAGAATAATGAGTTCTGGTAAGATCTTACATCAAAACGACGGCATAAAAAGTACCTCCTTACCCATGTGGGTAAGGAGGCTCGTCCATCACGACGGAAGGACGTTATGTGACGCGGTGTCCATAACGGCCCTGGTAGCAGGCATTAAAAAGATAACAAAAAGGATGTAAGTTGAGCTAAACCACCTAAATACGGTAACGATTACTTCCGTACACAATATAACGTAACATCTTTTACCAATGATTAAAGCTGCCCGCTTTAACGACGTCACAACGCAGATGGTTACGTAACTGATCCAGGAAGACAACCGGACTGTCACCAGACAACATAGCCAGCGCGTGTTGACCACCGGAACGAACAACAAGCTCGTCAACCATTGGTGCTGTAATCGGGAGATCATACGCATCCATGATCGCTTTGGCTTCCTGTTCTATGTCTTTCTGGAACCCTTCCATCGTCGGAGAGTCATATTTGGTTGCAAACTCGATCCCAGGCAAGTTAACGTAATCGTAAGTCATGACACGGGTCATAACGCGACGGCGCTCACGCTGCCAGATCTGAGGATCGGTTAACGCGCGAACCGAAAAACACACGTTCACCAGCGGTGTTTCAAAATCTTTACGTAATGGATCACCGTACGGCCCGCAAGGAATAACGTCCCCCATCACCATCACGACAGGACGACCCCGACGATCGCGTCCAGCTTCTTCTAACCAAATCTTAGAAAAGCAATGACTCACTTTGGTTTCTTCGATCCGTAATGCTCGCTGTAAAAAGCTGGTTGCATCCTGGCCGATCTCTGGTTTAGGGTGACCGTATTCACCTTTCAATGAACGATTGCGTGCATTTGTTTGCAATAAGCTGTTTTCCAGGAACAACGGTTTCGAACGCTCGAGTTCGTAGTATTCTTCAGTATTGTTAAAACAGTTAAATCCGCCTATGACACAAGTATAGGCACCGTCAGCATTAGGACGGATAATACCTTTCTTATTCACACCAAGATAACTGGTGCAAACAAGATTACTAATTGGTGGTTGCATCATAACCCCTTTATAAGCAACTGAATGAAAAACGTTACCTTCTCGCTTTTACGTCAAGAAGGCGACGTGTAAACGTTATATCACCATTCATACGATCCGGCGCACTGATGTCCCAATAGCACCAGCGCGTCGTCTTTGGCGGCCAGGTATTTATCTAACGTTATACGTGAAACAGACACATTAGAGAAATCCATCACACCTAAGCGGTGATCGTAATGATTAATTTGCATCCGGTAATAACCTTTCTTTACTACCAGAAACTCACCTTGACGCAACCATAGCGGAACGTTGTCAACCTCCGCATGGATATAAAACACCGGACATTCTGTCGTAACGGAGTTTTCCTTCCCATCGCTATCCGTGATCTTCCCTTTGGGAACAGCCGCGATAAAACATTCTCCGATACGTTCGGTTTGGTACCCGTTTGGATAACGCGGATCGTGAAATAACCAATGTTCATCGCTAATATCAACGTCGGATAACAGCGTACGATGTGGACGTAAGGCGATATCAAACGGAACACGATAGATAACGTACCCGCCTAACCAATGGGTTAAATGACCGCCGGAATAGTACTGCTTGATTGCGGTACTGTAGCCGTACACACAGCCCATCAGACTGCTGGATACACAGATCCTTGGAAACGACCCGTCCTCCATACGCAACGTACGCTGTGGGATACGCGGCGTCATCGTTTTCAGTTCGGTGTCGGTGCTAATATGCAATAAACCGAAAGGAAGCGTTTTACTCGGTACCCACGCGCAACGTTCCATAATCGCTCTTGGGACAATAGTCTCGATAGACGATAACATATCACCCCCTCAGAATCGCTTCTGTTTCGCTGATCGTATCCGCGGGATAAACCAAACTACTGTCGATTGCGTTATTCACGTAACCACCCATTAAGTTGGTGATAGTGTTTGTGCCGCTATCGATAATGTTTCGTAATCCGATATCGATGGCTTTTAACGTGCTGCGTTCCTCATCAGAAAGCAGACGCCATGCTCGACGACGATCGTTGGGGTCACGCGTGGTGATAGAAGCCAGAACAGAATAGATGCTGCTATCCGCATTCAATTTAACGCCCGCTAATTTCGCTGACGTATACAACAACTGATATTTTTCTTTCTCAGTGTACCACCATGGCACTTTACCGAGCGTGTAGATCTCGTTATACATCAGCCATGGGAAAGAGTTTCGCATCACGACATCGGTTGACACTAACACCGTGTCGCCGGGAAGAAATACGAACTCATAAAACGGCTGACCATCCATGGTAATTTCACGGATGTCAGACGGGTCGATATGAAGCTGGGTCAATGCGTGGCTGACACCATACTGACCATCAGGGAGAATAATCGGGCAGCACGCACAAACCCGGTTCTCACTCCCGATGATAGATAAACCCAATCCCTCGTAACGGACGGGCGTCAGAATCGAACACCCGCCACGAGTAACAACAGATTTATCTTCTTGTATGTCCCAGTCCGCAAGCACCGCAGCACCGTTGCGGACAAGCGCCATTTACACCTCGCTAATCTGGATAACGTAAAGCTGCTGGGCCACGTAATCGGTGGTCAGATGCATCGTTGCGATGGTTGCTGCTTCGAATACCGTGAGTTCAGGACGTTCACGCATAATCAAATCGATTTCATCGATGAGGCGGTTAACACCTTGAGCGTCTTCATGATGCATCGTTTTCACGTACAGTGTACGGAAATACTGCTGGAAGTTAGCTACGTCAGTATCGGTAAGGTCAGCAACTTCACCACGCACAATTTCCATGACCTTCTTACGGGTATCTTCATCGAGATCTACCGTAATCAGGTCAGCAAATACACCCTGCAGTGCCAACGCGTACGCACGTAAGCGATTTGCGGCTTGCTGACTAGCTTTCATGTTAATGTAGTTACGATAATGCTGCATGAAACCCGCACCGTTAGCCAGCAGTTCATCTTTACTGATGAGTTCGCGCTCTAACAGGACAGCTGCGGTTAATGCTTCCGGTGAACCACCTTCTTGCAGGTAACCCATGTAGACATCCGCGTTAACAAAAATCGTCATCGTTGACGCATCTTCAGCACGTTGAATCTGAGAAGCTGACGGCGCAGAAAGAATGAGCTCGCCACGCTCCATGCGCAGGATGCGATCACGACCGACGCGTGCCATCCCGTTGATCGCCGCAGCGCGAGCTTGTTGCATTTTAGCGCGGTAGTTTTCAAGCATCATGTCGTTGCCGTCCTGGATATCTTCCAGTAGGTTAACGGCCCACATATAGCAGAGGAATGCAGGAGTCGCCGCAGCGCGCGATCCATGGAATGCGACGTTATCGCTATCCGGATACGTAATCAGAAAAGCATTATAATCCGTTGCTGGTGCAGAACCACGGAAGAAAAGGTTGTAGATGTCTTCCAGTGCCTGATCGCTCATCCCTTCTGTCGCTTGCTGTACAAAGCGATCCAGGTTTTCATTACCAGTATACAGCAACGTACGCAGCTTGTCACCGGTGATAAACGCAAGCTTTTCGGTTGGGGTGAAATCGTTATTAATCGAAATCAAGCCATTAAGATCATAATCGCTAACGAGTGCCTGGTATTCTTCGGAGTTATAAAACTCAGGGTAGTAACTCAGACTTACTGTCGGGATCAGTTTCGGTGCCAGGATGATCGAATCGATACGTTTTTCCAGTTCCGGGTACAGCGCACGGCATTTCGGCAGGATGGTATTACGCGCCAACTCTTTGGCGTACACCACTTTTTCCACCACGTCTTGAACTGCGGTCTGTAAAACTTCATCGTGGATATAAACCTCACGTTCGCTGGCCGGTGCTACAACACCATCTTCGGTTTCATCGAGTGTTTCAGCAACAACCATACGTTCAGCACTGAGCTGCACCAACGCATCCGCGTCTTCAGGTGGCTGGTTCCAGTGCATGGTTTCACAAACCGCGGCTAATGGAGTGCCCGGAATCGCAGCGACGATTTGGTTACGTTTGATAAACCCTTCGACAATTGGCTCAACAGCATAAACAGTTTTATTGGTGATCATTACTGCGCTCCCTCCAACGCATTGCTACCTACGGGTTCTTTGGTTTCTAGACGGCTGTTTAAACGCGCAGCAACCGCATCTTCCAGTCCCAACGGCATAACCTTTTTGTTCACGTCAGGATCGGCGGCATCATTACCAACGGTTTGACGTACGACCTCAGCAACCAACGTTACCGCGTTCGTCAGCGCAACAAAGCTCGCTGCCCGAGCTGTGTTAAGTTGTTCTTGGTTCATTCACTTTTCCTTTTAATGTCAGAGCATCGCATTCTTGACGTACGTCAAGAAGGTACTGCGTTCAGCGAAATAAACGAGCAGGGGCATGAAGCCCCCTGCTCTTATTTAGCGTCGTTAAAGTAAATATCAACAGCTCGTTCCGTTGCGTAGAGGAGACCAAGATTCACAGTCCCAACCACTTCCGGTGAACCGATGATACGGTTAGCGATACTGGTGCCACTGAAGATAGCATCAAGGGTGTGCCCGTCTTCGGTTTTGTTCACACCATGACCCACGGAAGAGACAACGGATTTCGCTTGTGCTGCGAAGGTACCTTTATCACCCATCCCTGCACCAAGGTCGTAACGCATGAAAATACGGATGGCGATCTGGTTCTCGCCTAACGGATTACCGTCTATTCTCACGTTACTATTGTTGATACGCCCCGTTGTTGCTTCGTTGAGTTTCAGTTCCTTGACGCGTTTAGCTCGCGCTTTATCTGCCTCACCGACGAGCGCCGCCATGGTTTCACTCATGTCCTCAATCTGAGCGCGGTACAGTACATCGATCTGTACAACTTCACCATGAACGTCAGCACGTGGGTTATACTGACTCATACGACGTAATGCTTCAACGGCTTCCTGACTCTCATCGCTCAGATCAGTTGCAATCGGTTCTTCCAGTGTTGCAAGAATCGTTCGAGGTTCAACATGATCGCCGATTTTCACGAGACCACGAATGTTGAGATGAGCGTCAACGATGAGCGTACGACTTTTAATCGATGGTGTTACGAGACGATCAGCAAGATTGTCGAAGATATACGAACTGTCCTCGTGCGTCTCTGGAATATCCAGAATACCGACAAGAGACAGAACGCCTGCGCGCCAAACAACCTGACCTGGGTTCCACCAGTCGCGTTTAAAATAAAGACGATGGAAAACCACCACATCCTGATCCTTAACGCGATCCCCAACTTTATAATCGGTAATGAGATCGTGAGGATAATACTTACCTGGTCCTTTCCCGATTATCGTACCGAGTTGGAAAACCTCTTCTCCTAACTCTGGATCGTCGTATTGTATCGTAAGCGCAGTTTTGGTGACCTTCTTCACAACACCATCGCCTTGAGCGGCAGCTGCGAAGAGTTTACCAACACGATGCGCGATAACAGTCTCGCCACCAGTACGCCATGGTTGTACATCGTAACCTTCAGCAGCAATCATGCGGTTGTGTTGGATTCCGACAAAGACCAGACGTTTTCCATCGTCACGGTCTACAGCCGGAACAGCTAACGCCGACGTACTCATTACCGATGAGATACCGTCTGTCTTTTCATCGAATGGTCGTGTTTCACCATACACCGACACGATATTAGCATTAGGTGCGAGGTAAGCAGAGATACCTACATCCCCACTATCTTTCGTACCTTCTGATACAATACCGACATCGGACTTGTCGTATTCACGATCGCGTGCGCGTCGAAGCGACGTCTTTGAACGACCCCCGATACCAGTCATCGTCGCTTCTTCACCCTGCTTGATATCCAGCATCGGGTTGGTTTCATCGATCACAATGGAAGCACTGTCGTCGAGAATTTGGTTCCAGACACTTACCGGACTAATTGAGATTTTCTGACGGTTTCCTTGACTGCTGTTCTCATTCTGACGAATAGCACCAACCAGATCCTTATACACCAATTCAGCGAACTTATCGTAAGTTTTAAAACGTTGATAGTTCACATCGTTCGTGTTAGGTGCCCAATCATCCAGAAGCAGTTCAACAGCACGCAGTAACAACATGGCGAAATCAGTAGGTTCTCCCATGTTCTGTAATAGCGTACGGCTTACCGGATCAACGAAAAGACGCTCCATGAGTTCAAGTTCGCGTAAATGACGAACCTTAAGTCCAGCGCCATCAACAACGTTAAAATAGATATCTCGATTGTCAAAAGCACCGCGAGCGTAACCAATGTAGTTACGATATTCGTTAAACCCACCCAACAACAACGTCGTCATGCGATCGTCTTTACTGAAGATCAAACTTTCGTCGTCAAAGCTCACCGCGAATTCATCAGATGCTAAACCCATACGAGAGCCGCGAGGCACCGTACGATAGTTCGCTTTAAGATGTTCTAATAACGGGGTAAGCCCACCAAGATAACTTAAAACAACGCCAACCGGAATACGTACGCCCATGAATTCAAGATCGGCGGCTTCGATCGGCATCTTAGCCGCATTGATACCGAAGAAATCAGGGAACGTCCCTACGGGTGTTGGTGTTTGTCCTGACTGACAGATATAAAGCTGGTTGCGTTCATCGATCGCTAAGAATTCGCCCAACGTGTTACGCGCGAACGTCAGGAGTCCTTCGGCTAACTGTTCGTTGAACCGGTCTTCTCCGATGAACTCCGGCAATGTTTTTATATCGAGACGTATATCCCAATCAGCAAATTGGATTTGGGTATAATTGCGTGCAAGCACAGCGAAGTAATACGGAACTTTGACAGACGGATCAAAGACGTTGCCGCGTTTTAACGTGGTTAAGGGCGAGGACTTATCGTAATACATCGCCGTCAGTTGACGTGTTAGCCAACGACCAGCATTATTAACGACACGCTCTGAACGTTTAACAAACACCTTACCGTAAGCGGTACTCAGTGCAACTTCGGATGATGATACCTTTCTAATAGGTTTATCAACACGTTGTTTACGCATCCGGTACTTGATGCCGTTAACGACATAAATGCCATCCTTACGAACCTTCGGCAACATCACTGGGAACGTGGTCGGGACACCGCCTACAGGAGCCAGTTTAATCGTGATGACTTGATAATCGCCCATCACGTCAACAACATCTTCAACTTTATATCCCGTGACAGGGTAACCTGCTTGCTGTACCGCAACAACGGCAGCTGCGATGTCCTTTTGCATTACATGTTCAACGTAATGTTTATCCCACACCGCAAGCGTCGATTTACATAAGCTCTTATCGACGATAACATCCGCTTCCGGCATAACCTTTGCAGGAGCTAATTTCGCGGCTTTTGGTTTAACTTCAACATACTCGGCGAGCGTCAGTCCGGAACCATCAGGCGCTTCGATTTCGTGGATAGCGTCAGCATTACGCATCGCTGCTTTATATTGGACGCCGCTTAACTGACCTGCATCCGCCAAATCGCTCGCGCGTACCAACACCGCATCCGATAACGACTGAATATACTCACCGTGCGTTTTTGGTAGAGACGCTGCGTCAAAGACATCAACCTTTTCTTCTGCAGTATCATCGGTAACGACTTCGAAGAGATCGTCGGTAATGTCCTGATCTTCATCGGGTTGGAAATCCGGCTGTACTTCTACCCCAGGTACTTCACGGACATCTTCAAACGCGCGTTCCACAACGGCATTCCACGCATCAGCGTCATCGTCTTCATCCGACCCACCGACCAACTCCGCTTCTAACTCATCGGGATCAAGAACGGTAGCGAGATCCTCACCGTTAGGAAGCACGACATCGCGATCGTCGTACTCCGCATCCGGGCTGTCCGCAAGAATATCTCGCTCTTGACGAAGAACCTGTTCCTCTTCTTGCTTCTGTTCTTCCTCATTCGCGCTCTGCGACCACAGACGTGTTACCGCCATCATCCAACGACGCTGGAAGGTTTCGAGTGTCGTTTTATCGAGTTCTTCCCCTTCCTTTACAAGTCCGGTACGCCATTCTTCCAGCAAGCCAAGATTCAGCGTAAAGAAGTACACACCGTCTGTAAATACGACGTTAAGTTTATCCAGCGTGGCCCTGTCTAACGAAGCCATCGTGCTGTTCTCACGATCGATTCCCAGCCAGCGGAAGAAGTCAAAGAACGACAGCTCCTCCGGCGTGGCGAAATTCATGAGGTTGTTACGGGTCGGTGCCTGTTGCGTGGTACGCATCAACGAAATCTTCGGCAATGTTGACGGTATACGGAACAACAAAAAGTGCTGACGATCGCTTTGCTGTGCGATTTCGTTGGCTTTCGCCCAAATTGTTTTACGTACATTGAACCATTCATCATACCAACGGGTGAGTGTTGGACGATAAATGTACATGTGGTTAAGATGTGCGTAGTTAGCAACGATCTGAGCGTTGATGTTTTTCTCCACCGTACTTAGATCGGTAACCAAACGAAAACGACGATGTGATGCACGATAATCCAATTTCGCTCGTGGGAGTTGGAATCGTTGATCGCGTCGAGGTGCTCCCTGTTTGGTTGCGAGATCATCCGCAAACGAAATCCATAGTTGAGCATTTTCTTTACTCAGCATGTATTCGTTTTCTGGAGGACCTATCAATGAAGGATCCGTTGCGGTGTAATGATAGACAGCATAACGCGGCAGCTGTAATAGCTGCACTAAACGTAATCTTGGTGATAATAACTCTTGGTAGCGTCTGACACCGAACTGTCGGTAGTAATCAAGGTATTTAAGTTTTGCCATGGGTTAGGCTCCACGAGGTCCCGTTAGGTTGCGTAATAGAAACGCAACCGTATCGTAACCAATATCAATGTTGAATTTATTTTTACCACTTACCCAGAAAGCACGCTTCTTGTGCGAGTTGGTGATTTCGTCAATAGCTTCCATGGAATAAAGAACGTTAACCGAGACCGTATCACCGTCGAACCTTATCTTCGCCTCAGGTCGCTACGCTGAGACCGCCTGCATGGATACGTACATCACAGGCTGCTTGCACTTTCATGCAAGAGGAGACTATATCAAACCGTCAGCTTCACCTTCTCGAACGTATCGAGAATGCGGTGCTGAAGTATTCTTCAGCAGCACCTGTTACGGTAACCTACACTTCGAAGACGCTTGTCCTCTACAGGGTGGTAAATCCCTTAGTCGTTGAACCTGCGTTGTTTCACATTCTTGCAAACAAGAATGCCGTATTGCTACGCAACAACCAGGCTGCTGATTGCCCATTATCACGCACCTTAGCACCGCTTACGCGGCTTTTCTTTCAGCCTAAGCCTCCATGATGGGAGGTAATGTCCGATTAAATCGGACATCGCCAGGAGGTAGTGCATCTCAACTGTTGTTTCCGCCTTTCGGCACCTCATGGGTCGTTGAGCTTTAGGGGTTCCCAGCAATTCGTAGGTTTTTCAAGCACTCCCTTTCGGGAATACCGGACAACTTCCCTTGAAAAAAGTCTTTATTTTTCAAGGACTTATCCCCTCCTAGCCCCTGGAGGTATGGGGCTGGAACAATAGTAGTTTCTACGAACGAAGCATTAGGTAACCAGTCGGGGTATTCCCATGCGATAAATCGTTCATCCGTTATTGGTTCCCAATTACTATCGAGTTCGGTTTTCGGTTTTGCAGCAACGGTTGTACGCGCGTAACAGGTTAACGGAATGACGGATTGCATACCGGATACCGGGTAACGTGTTACCATCGCAGCCAGGTTATTCCAGTATTTATATCCTGCGATATACACTAATTCGGTATACGTGATAGGGTGAACATCCGCGCCAGGTTTGTTAAGCATCTCTGGAGGTAATTCACTCATACCGCGGAATAACCGAAAAGAATCATTATTCACATAGACCAGGCAAAGATATCGTCCATTAACCATGATAGGTTCGTTACGCACACCCGGATCGCTTAAGGTGTTCAGTAAACGTTCTATTCCGTCCCATGTTGTAAAGTCATCGATGGTGTCTGGATCAAGTGTGACGCGTTCACGTTCCATCGTTTCGGTATCGATAAGTTCAACTTCTGTAACATCACGGACAAATATTTCCTGCAAAATACCGGTACGTAACGCATGTTGCGTTACGGGGAGGGCTGCCTTGCTCATCTGGTATAGCCCTAACTGAACTGCGGTACAAGAAGGCTGGTTAGGTGACCCTAGTATCTCCGTTGTGGGGTTAATTGCTGAAATAACGTTACGGGTTGAGTTCCAAACACGACGTGAGCCGAACTTACCTTGGAAGATCCCTTTCTTACCTTGGAACATATCCAACAATAAAGCGTAGATATCGTTAAATGTTCTCTGTAAGCTCCAGCGCTGACCATCGTAAACAGGATCAGAATAATCTTTTAATCCATCCGGGACGGTGTTAGAAATTGCCAAGAAACGACGATACAACTCTGTGATTTCTTGCTCACTTTCATATCCACCTTCTTTTACTTCTATTTCACGTAAACCAGCAGGTAAAACCAGTAAGTGACGGGTCATCGCTTTGAACATGTTCTCTTCGACAACTTTAATTCGCAGCTCTCGTTGAGCTGAACCCGTTGAAACGAACTTAATATCAGCGACGTGTTGTGCGAAGAACCCGTATCCCGTTTGTCCTGTTAACGCATCAGACGCAACGAAGTCGCGTTGTTCAGGATCCCAACGAGCGTACGCCTTCCCCGACATGATATCACCATAGAGGTGTTTTAATCGAATGAGGCGATCGTAAATGACAGGATGCAGGATTTCAACCTTGCATTCAATCACCGCAAATCGACGGTCTCGATCTTCACTACCTGCACTACCAAAGATGGTGTAAGAATAGAAACCGTCGTCGTGGAAATTACCGGTGCTTGGGTCACGGATGCTCATGCTCGTGATCTTGGGGAGAAAACGTAATTGCTGTTTATCGAGATGTAAAATACTAATATTAAACGGCTCTCTGACTTTAGCCATGAAGACACTCCTCTTTACCACCACCGGCTGCGGCGGTATCATCTGAACACATGAGAGACGTAATGGGTGATGGCGTCACCCATCGCTTCCTTGCTTGATGCGAGGAAGTTATTAGGTTACGTGCCTGCTTGATAAAATCAAGCAGGTGATGTGTGAAGTTACGCTTCAACATTATCAATGCCGAAGGTAAACTTCGTGCATCATGTTCCAACGTAACATGGGAACGTATCGAACTGGAGGTATACATGGTAGATAAAACCCGTGTTGAGGGTGATGATAATTGGGACAACTGGGATGAAGACTTCTCCCTGGATCTCGATTTTGACGAGCCTAAAGACGATCGTAAACCAATAACACGCTTTGCGGTAGGGGCGGTTAAAGGTGCTGCTGAGGATCTTACTTCCTACGAAAGAATGAAGGAGATCGCCAGAAACGCACTGCCTAAGGGCTACAGCGACGGTATGGATCTTATCGATTCCGCCGTCGGATCCACGAAGGAACTATACAATGAAGCCGTTCGTGACGTTCTTCCTAAGGTCCAAAGCTCAAAACGGTTAGCAGCACAACTAACCAAGAAATATCGTGCAAGCATGCCCGATTTCTCGAAGAAAATTCTCGAGCGTTGGGAGCAAGAAGCCAAAGAAGAAGACGAACGTAAACAGGCTGAAGAAACCCTTCGTCAACGCATGGCGAACGCGGGAAACGATGAGATCTCCCGTAAGGTTGCCGAGGCGTTAGGCGAATCAGCAAACCAAAGCGCGGATCAGTTTGCCGAACAGCAAGCGAAAGAAAGTATCCGTGACGATATTGCTGACAAACGGTACGCTGTAACCAACAAACAAATGAGTGCGATGCAAGAAGGCGTCGCCAAGATGGTTGGTTTCAACAATGAATTCGCTGCACGCTACATGCGTAAAAGCCTGGAGCTGAAATATCGTTCCTTAGCGATTCAACGTGCAAGTTTTGATCAGCATAAAAAGTTAGCCGAAGTTTATATCGGTTTATTACAAAACATCCAAAAGAATACAGCTTTACCTGATGCGGCTAAAGCGAAGATGTCGGAAGAATTCCGTCGTAGCGCGTACCAACGTTTCTTTGGTAATGCGTTAGATGCGATGAGTTCTTTCGAGAACCGTTTCTTTGCCGATGTTAAGAAAAACCTTGCCACCAACGCATTAGGCGCTTTAAAAGGCGTCGTGTCCGGCGCAAACGATGCGTTATACGGTTTAAACGAAGCACGCGACTCGATGTCCATGATGGATGGGATGGGGTCAGAAGGCGATATTAAGGAAATGCAAGGAAAGATGTTGGGTCAGTTTATTGGCTCAACTGTTGCACCATGGATGGCTAATAAAGGCATGACAGCATTACGCGATTTAGCAAAACGTCATCCCAATGCTAAATTCGCAGGCGCGTTAAAAGCCGTGGATCAGGGTGGTGAGGCTGCCGCTTACACGACGCGTAATATCGGTAAACTGCTCCAAGAAGATATTCGTAAAAACGAATTCAATCTTAACGATCCGTTTTACAAGCAATTGTTACGCGGCGCAGGACGTTGGGCGTTCAACATGGACAGTGGACGTAACTTCCGTGTGATGAACGACACCGCTGAAACACTGGCGGAGCAAACGTCTTTCGACGGTTTAACTTACCGCAGCATCAATGAAGTTATTCCTGGTTTTCTTGCACGCATTCTGAAAAGCAGTGAAGGCATCCGCACGGGAAACAGCGATCCCGACTACGAGGTCTATGACGGCATCAGCGGGCAATTCGTAGCTCAGCGTACGCGTGAACAAAGCGTCAACGACACGCTGTTTAACAAACGTTCATTTGGTTATTACGCCAGCCGTTTCAATGAGGTTATCTCAGTCATCGATCCCGATAAACAATTATCGGAAAAAGCCAGGAAGGCACTGGCTAAGCAGTTGGCACGAGACAGCGACGCAAACATCGCATTCGACCCAGCTCGTTTTACGGATGAAAGTAACTTCGATCGTAGTATTGACCGCGACGCTATTAAAGAACTTTCCACGTACTTTCGTGACCGTTACGGTATTCGCGATGATATCAACGATAAGGGCGAACGCCAGCAAGTCATTGAAAACCGCGGGCAATATTACACGGAACGTAACCGAGCTGATCTTCGTTACGGCAATCTGAAATCTTTACAACCAGATATCCAGCGTAACCTTAACCTGCTGAAACGGACCGGCGATGTTCAATATCTGGAACGTATTGGTATCGTAACGAGAAATAGTGACGGAAGCTACTCGGTTAATCACGATCGGTATTTCTCCGAAATCGATCAATACATCGACCGACCAGAATACGCTGACCGCGGCGATGTCAATACGCGATTAACCGCTCAGGAAACGAGGGCGCTGGCGCTGGGTTATCGTGACGCGAAACCATCAACTGGCGACACCCAAAATACTGGTCTACCAAACATCGATCGTAAGGTTGCTGGAACAGTAACCATTGATGAAAACATCGGTTACGATAAATGGTGGAACGACGCAGGCGTTATCACCACATCGCTTGAAGAACAGAATCGAGCGTGGCAAGAACTCTATCTCGAAGCGTTATCTGAAGCATCCGAACAACGTGTTGAAATGCTTGCGTTGCTGAAAGCCATTTCTGAGAAAGACTGGTCTAATAACGTTTCGCTGGATGGCGAAGATGTACCTGAAGGTACGGCACCCATTTCCTTTATCGATCGCGCCAAACAAAAACTTGGCGCACGCAATCTCTTTAAAGGGGGCCGTAATCTCCTCTGGAAAGGAATTAAAAATACTGCACGATTGGGTATTAAAGGCGCACGCTGGGGTGCAGAACGCACATTAGGTAGTTTGGTAAATTCCGGCCGACGTATTATCAATTTCAACCGTTTTGTATTCGGCGCATTATCCAAGGTTGATCAGGTTCCATTTGACATTTACGTTAAAGGGGAATCACAGCCGCGCATATTGGCTGCCAAACTTCGTCAAGGGTTATACTTCGACGAAGCAACAGGAAAAGCCGTAAAACGGATGAAGGATATCAAAGGCCCGCTCGTTGATGCGGATGGGAACATCGTAATCAGCAACGAGGATATCGAGAAAGGGTTGGTCACTCGCGCAGGTCGCGCCTTTGAGAATTCAGGGCTTAAAGCGTGGGCACGTGAAGGTCTCAACGGAATAACGACGGTATTAAGTCTACCGCGGCTGTTAAAACGCGGTGCGGTTGAGATCTACAAACAGCTTGACAAGACGCCAGACGTTTACGTCAAGGGAGAATCAACCCCTCGTCTGCTGTCCATGGTGTTAGCAGCGGGCGGATATTTCCGTCGCTCTGATGGACAAGTCATCAAAAATCTTGAAGACATCGATGGTGATGTTGTTGATGCACAAGGTAACGTCGTACTTACGCTTGCCGACATGCAAAAAGGGCTTGTCGATAAATACGGTAAACCGATTCGTCGTTTAAAAGAAAAGCTCATCAACTTCGGTGTGAAAGCTTTCACATTACCATTAACGCTGCTACGTAAAACAAAGGACATCCTTAAAGCCCTTCCAAGTAAAACGGTTAATGGCTTACGACGGATGGGATTAAATTTCCAATCGCCTGACGCATTATTGGTGGGAACAACGTCGGGCATGGTAGATCGCCTAGATGCTATTTACCAACTTCTTGATCAGCGCATGCCAGGAGGTGATAAGGATTATCGTGATTGGAATGGTGATGGTGTTCGAGAAGGATCGTTGGAAGACCTGAAACGTAAGCGTGAAGCCAAGGAAAACGGTAAGGATGACGCAAGCAAAGATTCCAATAAAGGAGAAGAAAAGGAAAAGAAACGAGGATTACTCGGAAACCTTTTCGACATGCTCGGCGATACCGCGTTAGGTAAACGACTCATGGCGAGTCCGCTTGGAAAAATCCTGGGTGGTCTTGGAACGGTGTTAAGTGGCGGTGCGTCGTTAACCGGATTGTTAGGCAAAGGACTCGTTAGAGGAACTGGTGCGCTGGTCAGAGGAGGACTAAGTGCAGCAGGATGGTTAGGACGTGGTGCGTTAATGGCAGGTGGGGCCGCATTGAACGCCGTTGGTGGGTTATCTGGGTTAGGCGCGTTCCTTATCTCACCTGTTGGGCTTGCTATTGCTGGCGGTGCGTTGGCTGTTTATGCTGGATGGAAGATCTATCAGCATTTCGCTGAGAAGCCGGAGCCGATGCAGAAGCTCCGTCTTATCGCATACGGCGCAAAAGGGGACGATAAAGACTTCAATAAGAAGCTGCTTGCGACAGAAACATACCTCACCGACCACGTCGTCATGACCGGGGATACCATCGGGTTCGATCCGAAAGCCGATTCTGAAAAGATTCTCGAAATCTGGGAATTGTCCCTGGAAGATTCCGACCGAATGAACGAATGGAAACGTTGGTATCTGCATCGTTTTATTCCTGTTTTCGCTCGTGCGTATAAACTCTGGAAAGAGCATATGCCGGACGAGAAGAAATACATGGAAATGGATAAATACCCAAACGGTGAGAACAAAGTCAAATGGTCGGAAGCATTCATCTGGCCTTCCGATAGTCCTGATGGTCCGTATTACGTCGAAGCTAACCCGTTGGGTTCTTCTGGTGCGACGCTTTATATTGCCGGTCAAGACGTCAAAACCTTGATGCTGGAACAACTCGAAGCCATCAAGAAAGAGTACCAGAATCAGATTAAACAATACTCTCATGATGAGGCTATTGCTGATTGGTCACGGATGTCTGACACACAGCGTAAATCCGTTGCGCCTAACGCATTACGCGGCCAGAAAGCGTCATTACGTTTTAACGATAAACGTTATAACAGTGCTGGCGCTAAAGGACGGCAGAAACTGGATGCAACCGCGGTTATTGAAAGCGTAGATCGTCGTGGTAGAAAATGGGTTGCCGGTGGATACATCGATGAACTCACCAGTCTCCGTGTTCGTGCGTACGGTATTAAGGTTCCATTGCTAAGTCAGATAAAAGTGCTGATGGAACTCGAAGACGCCGTAGAACCCGGCGTTGTCGCTGAAGGTAAAGGCGTTAAATACGGTGGCGATCTTGTCGCTCTCTACAAGAAATTCGCGACGAAGTTCGGAAGAGACGTTAACGGTAAGCAGGATCAGGATATCTGGTTTGCTTGGATGAATAACCGTTTCCTACCCGTATTTTTAACCTATTACCAACAAGTTAGCGAAATGGGCGGTCAAGGTCTTCTGTCTGATGTGGTACAGAACCTGAAAGATAGCCAACGTTGGGAAATCGGCGAAGCGCTTGTCGCAACGCAATACCGTGATGAAAAGGGTGCACTACAACCCGTATGGTCGTGGAATAGTTGTGGTTTCTCCGGTACAGAAGCCAACACCACCAGCAGTTCAACAAAAAGCCAGCTCGATCTGTTAAAAGAATATGCAGATAAAGAGAAGGTTCGTGAGAAGAACGCGGAAGCATCGCAAGAGGATACCGATAAATTATCGAAGATCCAAGAGCAGATGATGAAGCAGGCTGGGTACGAGAAGAAGGACGGTGTCTGGCAGAAGAAATCTCGCATTACCGGTGGGATGAGTAATTCCGAAGCGAATTACAACCCCAGTGGGAATAGAGTCGGTGAAAGCAGCTTTACTGCTTCGGCCACGTCCAATGCTGGATTAGGATCAACCGGCGATCTTACTGGGTTGCCGAACATGGGCTTACAGAAACCTGCAACAGGACCTGGTCCTGAAGCCGGACGACGCGCGCTCATCAAATCCGCTGTGAAACACGGTATTACCGACCCAATGGAAATGGCGATGTTCCTTGCTAACATCGAACATGAATCGGGGAACTACAGTCACGTACGTGAGGGTAACTATAAGACACCAGCGCGTCTTAAAGAAGTCTTCCCTTACAAATTCCGTGACGTGCAGGATGCCGCACAGACGATTAACATGGGACCGGAAGCAGTATTCGAACGTGTGTACGGTAATCGTAAAGATCTAGGAAACACGCAGAAAGGAGACGGGGCGAAGTATTTAGGACGAGGCTTCATTCAAGTTACAGGTAAATCTAACTACGCTCGTCTGTCCAAGATCTTGAATAAGGATCTTGTCAGCGATCCGTCTTACCTGGAAACGCCGGAAGGTGCAGCAGAAGGTAGTGTTGCATGGTGGCTCAACCGAGGTAACGTGCTACGCGATCCTGCAAAACGGGGTGATGTACGCCAAGTTCGTTATCTGGTTAACGGCGGCTATAACGGATTACGTGATGTTGAACAACGTTCTGCTTACTGGATTCAGGCGGCTAAGAATGGCACCCTGAAGAAAATGATGGACGAATTGTCAGGATCAACATCAGGCGATCAAGCTGAAGGGCCAACCACCGCCGAACAGGTGAAGAACGAAGCAGCACAGGAGGCAAATGGAACACCTGCTGTAAGCAATGATCCGCAAGCTCCAGCACCTTCTACTACTCCTGAAGCTAAACCGTCTGCGGCTGCCGGGACGGCCCCAGCACCTGGAGAAGCATCACCAACACCTGGGAGTTTCGAAACAGCAAAAGCCGCAGCAGGACAACCGACATCAACCCCAGCACCTAGCGATTTACCGTCAAACCCTGGCGCAAATCGAGGGATATCTGTTCCGAGTACGCCTACACAGGTTGCGCAGTCTGCAACACAAACATCGGCTGCAAGTGAGAACTTCTACGGTAGTGCGGGCGAAATTCTCCGGCAGCAGCTGACCGCACAGCAGAACATCGAGAAGAACACCGGCAGAACGAATGAACTTATTTCGGAATTAATCCAAGCCGTTAAGGGATCTTCTATCGGTAAGGGTTCTGCAAATCCTTCTCAACAACAGACGATGTCACTACCTAATCGTCCGCAAGGAATCTCTCCAACACGGACAAGGTACGCGCAGTAGTCATTAGTTAGGGGCGGGAATCTCTCGCCCCCTTCTTGAGGAATGTTACATGGGTATTCTTGTTCAAAACGCCCTAATTACCAAACAAGCGTTTTTATTACCAGGCGATAGCAGCACGCTTAGTGCTGACATGATTAAAGCGAGACATACACCGTATTCCTACGATAACGTCGATGATACCACCTTAGGTGGGAACTGGGTGCTTAACCCGCCACCGCAATATACAAAATTTGCTGACATCAAAGAACGACGGCGCGCGGTTATGCCAGGATCAACGGGCATGGGTCGAGGATACAGTGAAAGCATTAACAGCTTTAAAGAAGTCGTTACATTACGATTCGGTAAACCTCGCTTTACAGGTGCAAGTATCTTCTTTACTGATTTCTACGATGCGGATGTTGCCGTAACGGTTAAAACCGGTCGCGATCCCGGTATTCTTTATTACGCAGCCAAAGCGTATACTACCGTTCTTTCTTATCTCACGCCACTACCTTACTTGTATATGGTTGGACGTATTGGTCGATATTTCCTGGGTAAGCCTACCAGTCAATATTACTATCAAGTACCAACCATGCACGTATATTGGTCGTCTTTCCAGACACTGGTAAACCAAACAGCGATAAACATGGGTCTTATTGCCGGTGCTGGTAAAGATAAAGGCTACGTGGAAGAAGGGGGTACTGTACTCCACCAATATTCAATCGGTGGTCAAGATGTTGAAGAATTCATCAACTACGCCTCTAAGACACTGCCGGGGATTTATAAGAAAGGCGGTGGGATCGATATCTACCAAATTGCAACACGTCGTCAGCGTATACAGAACGCATGGGTACGTCGTATTCAATCCATGATGGAAAACGATTACTCGTCTTACGAGGAATTCTGGAACGATCTTGATAAACGACTTGATAGCGGAGCATTTCCATCGGATGTTACCGGTCGTACGTTAACGCAGTATCTTGCCGACACACAGAAGTCTGCGGTATACAGCGCAACAGCTGGTGATAACAAACAGACAATGGATGACCTTTTATTCGGAAGGGCCTCATACACCAATAAAGATGCTGAAGCCAACTTCAATGTCTCAGCGGCTACCTCCGACGGTGGTACATCAGCGCAAAGCCAGGGTACAACAGCCAATGTCGGTAATTCGACATCGGGGACGACTCAGGCTTCAACAGCAGCATCAACGGCTGGAGGCGCGAACGTACAGAGCAAAGGAATCGGGCAAACGAATGCCGCCGAAGAAGCTACGTTTCTTGATCTGATGGATGCTGAACTGGCTGACGGTGCTCAGTTTATCAGTTTTCGAGTCGATTCTGTCACCAGCGTAACCGAAACGTTTTCAAACAGCGCCTCAGAAAGTTCTATCGCACAGACGATGAATAGTCGTGCGCAAGCGAACATCGAACGTCGTTTCACCCTTTCCGGTGGTAATACAGGATGGGGGTGGTTGGATGCTGCGATAAAGGGCGTATCGGATACCGTTAATGGCGCTATTTCCGGGATGGGCCTGGATGGTATTTTTGGTGCCTTCATGGGTTCCGGTTTCGCGGACATTCCAAAATTCTATTCTGGGTCTTCAGTAAGTCTTCCACGTGCGGATCTGACGATGGAATTACGTTCCTGGAGTGGGGATCGCTGGTCGATCTTTACGAACCTCATGGTACCTCTTTTAGCTATCCTTGCGGGCGGTTTACCTCAGGCTACCGGTAAATCGTCCTACGGGATGCCATTCATGTGTGAGTGTTATATTCCCGGTAAAGTCCAGATTAAAATGGGTCTTATCGATAATATCACGGTAACACGCCATGTTGGAAACGTGCCATCAACACGTGAACGGTTACCATTGGGTATCGACGTCAGCTTCAGCGTATATGACCTATCATCTATCGTCGCAATGCCGATCACAACAACAGCCGCTTCGATCGCGAAATTAGATCCTCGTGGCTTCTTAAGTGATCTTCTTGCTGATGATACTCCGTTAAACAACTATCTTGCTGTATTATCAGCATTGACGCTTACAGAACAAGTTTACATGGTTCCAGATTTAAGTCGTCGCATGCATAAAACCATGGCTGATATCGATAGTTTCTGGAGTAAAGGTAATTTTGCTAACTGGTTATCAGATACCATGCCTGGCAGGATAGCGTCAGGGCTGTTATGGAAACGTACGGAACGACCGTTCTGATATTCACCGCATAAAACCCTCTCCCAACCCATCAGGGAAGGGAGAGGGAATATGTTAACCTAACGTCACCGTCGGTAAATCAGGATAAAGTTTCTTCAATCCCGCCATCGTGGTGGTAGTTGTATAATTCTTACCCATCACAGCGAGAGATGCATATTTCTTACTGCGTGAGAAAAGGGAATAGAACCCGCTGGATGTTTCCATCCACATCGTGAGGAGTTCTGCATCATTACCATGATAGTTCGTCTTACCCCATCCGGGTTTAAACGCATCAGCAAAATCAATTAAACGCGATGCTTCAGCGTCGTATTCTTTAAGGGTAATGTACGATGGGATACGGTAGTTACGAAACAGTAACGTAATGAGCTCAGGGACAACGCTACGGGCACGTTCAGCAGTAATGAGTTCGGTGATAACGGCAGCTGTACGGAAATCGCCGTTTTGGCCAACGCTACTTAACGATTCCGCTAGAGTAGTTGCCATCGCTACTTTGTCCTCCGCTGACCCAGAGTCGTACAGACTACGGACATCGATATAGTTGCCCGCTAATGCAGCTTGACGAATCAATGACGTGACAACCGTTCGGTTCGTCTTATAATCGTTGTAACTGAATTCGGTTCGCGTTTTTCCTTGATCGTCGAGATACTGGTCAACAATCGTGGACAGTTTATAATACTCGTCGCCCGACATCAGACTATCGAGAAGTTTAACATTCCCATCTTTATCGATAAGCTTCCCTAGTGCACCATTGGATTGCTGGTTAATGGTACTGTATATCTGATCTTTTACTTGCGATAAGATGTTATCGGTCGACGATATATTCAGACCTGTAACATCTTTGATCTTATTCATCAACGCGTTTTCATTCAGGGAGATTTTACCGCCACTGATATCGATGAAAGAGTTAAGATCGCTTATGGAAATCAAGTTTCCCGTTAACGCCGATAACGTACTGTTGATACTGTTCGTAATACTGCTACGAAAACTGGTTAACGCATCCGCAGCTGAAACAGCGGTACCGCTAACCGCTTTAAGTAACGTATCACGCCCCGTTGAAAAATCGCTGGTGATGGTTTTGATCTTGGACGTATCTATACTCGGCAGTTTGTCGTAAAGACTCATCACGTCCTCCTGAAAAAGAAAAAAGAAATACGGCATAAAGCCTACCCACACAATGGTGGGTAGGCTAAGATTAACATCGATGTTAAACTTCTTCGTTTTCTGAACCTAATGATTCAGCATCTGGATCATCAACGGGAATTGTTGCGTCAAAATACCGCTTCGTATGCGTGGTTGTATATCCTACGCTATCTGTGATGGAAATCGTAAACGTGACTTCTCTCGCACGGATTAAACGCAGCTTGTTCATGAAGTTACGAAACGGCATTGATCCCCGATTCAACTCCTTAATGACGTTTCCTCGAATACTGGAAATGTCTTTATTCGTTTTATCTGGATGTCGTTTCTTCACATCACGCATATGTCGGGTAATATACGAATTGAGTTGATTTGCGCCGATCCCTCTCTCCGTATAAATCTGCAACAGGAACTCCGTAAGGAAATCTTGTCTACCCGTAGGCGTCCAGAAATTGTTACCGTGATTGTAGTTAGTCGCTCGTCCTCGATTACTTTGAGGATTTTCATCATCGCTTTCGTCACGACGCTTAAGCGGATTAATGCGTGCGCGAAAAGAGACTTCATTATATTTATTTGTCATAATACACCAGTGTACTGACTGAGTGCGAAGGTTAGGAGTTCGCAACAGTCTCTCGCTAGTTTCCTTGTTTTGCGTAATCCATAAGCCGCATCCAAATCGTCACGTTCCGCTAGCGCGTCTAACCACGTCGCAAGTATGCGTCCATACTCGATAACGTCACGCATGAGAACGTCGAACTGGATAACACGACCATCGGCATCAGCAAGCCAACGATTGAATGTGATTTGTGGTGCTAATATTGCATATGTTCTCTCCTCTAATGCTATTATGTTTATGTTGCCTTCGTTATCGAACGCTTGATGCCAACGGCGAAGGTCAAGCATCAACGACTCAGCGTCCATATACCACAACGGTAAATACGTCTTACGTGCGACTCGTATATCGTAGATGTTGTGAACCCAGGACGTTGTTTTATAAAGCAACAAGAGTTCGTTTAACCGTTGCCTATCATCTTGAAACGTCTTCCTTTTATAGCGTTGGAATGCACGCCTCAAGAAAAAGCGATGTAACATGGCATCACCTATGTATCATTCTTGCAGGCATCAATGAAACCATCACAAGAAGGTAACGTTTTACGTCGCCTTCATGACAGCCATCATGAAGGTAATATAGTCCTGTTATTTTTTTCAATACGGAGAATGTAATAATGAGCGAATACGGTGTTGTCCCCGTAGATGATGAACCGCAAGAGGCACCTGATAAATTCGAGGTCCGTCTTGACGAAACCCGTAATATCCGTCAACGATTTATTCAACGTCTTGAAATGCTGTTAGATAGCGAATTCAAGGGTTTCGAGCTTAATCCCGGCGATGATAATAAAGCCATCGTCGACGTCGAAAACGTCGACCGAATAGGTAAGCTGTTGTTGAAATCGTTGGGTGATAATGATAAAGTCGACTTAACACTGAAACGTATCAGTGCCGACCAGGCTATGAACGACAGCGCGCTGAAAACAGCACAAGCCCTAACCGAAACCATGCTGCGCCGCTTAGGTCAGATGGATCAACATCCTCTCGCAGCAGGGGCTGTTTATGATGGCGAAGTCGTGAAGCCAGTCACGCCGGAGGAACGCGATCGTCGACTTGGTTTTGCGTCATTGGAAGAGTTCGATAGCAAGGAGTTTTCACCGGGCGTTCTCATCCAGGGACGTGTTGAAGAAACCAGTGATGCTTTCTATGCTAGAATGGCTCAACTGACGGAGTCGGTTCGTGAGGAGGTATCTCAGAAGATGGCTGCAGATCATCAGTCTTCGGAGGCGTCACACGAGGAGGAATAAAATAACTGAACCATTTTATCCCAAAGAACCGCATGAACATCACAGGTGCGTTAGAAAGTTCGATTGCTTCGTAAAGTTTATCATAAGCCAGATCGGAATCAGGGATGGTTTCGCTGATTCGTCTGGCTACAACCAATACGTTACAAATCGGATTGTCTTCTAGCAGCATCTGATTGGGGAGGTGCCAGCGTTTGAAATCGTAAAAGAACATCGCGTTATACGTCTTACGGATTTCTGATGGATGCAGAGTAGCCGGATGACGGTAAATAATCTCAACGCTATCTTGCGCGCCGAGATATTGTTGGATGCCTTCTTTTAACGCGACAGTGGCATCTCCCACAAATTCAAACGGGTACGTATTCACATGAACAGAAAAATCCGGGGCAGCAATCCCTGTCAAGCGGTCTTTCATGTAATCCGCGACCACGTAACATAACCGCCACATCAACTCCGTCGGAATGCATTTATCGAGAATGGTTTCGTCGATATTTGCCAACGCGTTCTTAAACGCTTCGTAAGTATAAGTAACCCCCGCCTGTTTCTCCGGCTCCAGGTTATAGGGTCGGTAATGCCATTTCTTCCCCCACTTTCTGATAGCCTCCGGATCCAACGTTGTTGCTACCGCCATTTCGATATCAAGCAGCGCCTCGAGTTCTACGTACACCGTCACTAACGCCGCACTTCCAGTCATCGTTGCTCTCCAGCTTCACCGGTTAACATCTGCATATCGGGAGACGTTTTAATTTTCTTCTCGTACTCTTTTGTTTGTTTAAATACCAACTCACCAATCTCTTCCAATTCTTCAACGGTGACGGTATGCAAATAGAGCAACGGAATAATCCAGGTATTCGCATGAAGCATATCCCGAATATCATCAACGGAGGGTAACTCCGTAAAGAACTGTTCGTCTACTGCGAATAAATCCCGTGCAATGCCATCCACCAGTTTATGATTGCTTTCATGGATCCACGCAAAACTTTCAGCAAGATGATCAACAAGCATTTTGATATCATCGTCCGTTGAGAACACCGTACGACGAACGTGTGTCGTGAGATCCATTGTGAAACCCATTAACGAAGGGGTTTCCTCGGAGCGAAGCTCACGCCAAAGACGGAGCATGTTTTCAGGGATAAACAAATCATGGATGAACGTTACGCTGAATTTCGTAACCCAATCACGAATTGTCGCACCTTTGGAATATTGTTGCGGTGGGGAATACAAATACACCCAACGTTTGGTGTACGCGATAACTTCCTTTCGCATCATGGCATCTAAAACAAGCACGTAACGATCAGAAGCGAGCTCTTCCAATAAAAGCTCGAACGCGGTATCGCTCTCTGGGGAGAACGACCGTCTTATTTCTGCGATACGTCGTGATAGCTGACTACGTAACATAATTAGCCCTCATCGAGGTTATTTTGGAGATGCATCGCGGTGAGAATAACGCCAACAGCGGAAACCGATTTTGCTTTACTGTCTTCAGGAAGCTGCTCCAGACTTACAGTACCTGTTTCTAACAGCATGCGGTTCATTGCATTGAACTTCTTATCGTCACCACCACGAGCCTGCATCAACTCTCGGTTCACATTTGGCATCGAGCGTCCTAATGTCGCTTGCATCTCCGGCTGACTCCAAGTAGAACCTTTACTATCGCCCGTCGGCTGATTGGTGAGCTGGTCCTTGGTGTTGTTGTTTTTCGGGATCGATATTTTAGCACTCAACGTTTCAGCCTGACGACGGTTCGGAATCAGGTACAATCTGGTTGGACGGTCACGAAGCACCAATTGCCCTGTTTTCTGATCAGTGAGATAAATGCGTTGGAAGAAAGGAAAACCGTATTTCTTACCGACTTCCAGCGCACGTTTTATCGTCACCTCGTTTTTGTTCATGTTGGGTACCCAGATGGGTAGAATCTCTTTCTTATCCCGACATAAACGCATATAAGCATCAAACGTTTCATCATCGATTTCAGCAAAACGTTTTTTGTAAATAGCGTAGGTCGGGCTCGATTCCCCCACCAGGTCTTTGATATACCCGAGAATGAATTTTTCTGCTGCAGCGCGGTTGGACATAAACGTCTCCTATTGTCGTGTCTGTTGCGGAAATACCCGAAACACCTGGACAATGATGTTCTTGTCCTCGCGGTTGGCGATGTCGATCATGTGTTTTGTTCCGGGACTTTTGAAATCCCAGAACGCAATTAAATGCGTAATGACATCGCCCATCCACTCATTGCGTCTGAATCCAGCACCTTTACGATAAGGGCCATCCCAATCAGCAGGAAACGTGGTATATTTAAACCCGTAATCCTTCGCATAGCGGCGCACATGCAAATCAGCGCCTGAATGCGCACCGCCAGCAATGAGATGAACTTTATCGTGGGGAAGGTTATGTAACATCTGATTCATACGCTTTTCGAACAAGGGATAATCATCCCAGTAGCGTGATCCTGATACCCCTACACGATAGGGTTCGCTTATCTTCCACCGCGCAATGACTTTACGTTGCGTGCAATAAAAGGCGCAACGTAGTCACGGAAATTATGGATCCATCCTTTAATGGGTTGGTTGTCTAGTAAGCACTCTCGCACTGAGAACGTACTCACTTCTAATACACCGAACTGCAGTCGCCAATAGCGATTGATTTCGGCTTGGGCATGTTCTAATGTCATGTATTCAGGAACACGAGCCAATAGGTCGTGTTTAAATTGCTCGGCAATCGCTGGTTGATGCGACGCAATTGTCTGGGTAATAATATCAACCAGTTCGTGCGCATGCTTAATAGCAGGTGCGGTCATTTATTTAGCCTTTTATTTTTTGCTTGGACGATTTAATGCAGGTACCGGGTTCTTTGGTTTCTTTGTCTTTTCATCCATCCAGTACGGGAAGTACTCGCCGGTACGCATACGCAATAAGTCCATTGTGGACAGGAACGGTAGCGGGTTAGGATCATCCAGATATGTCCAGTAACCGCGCGTGTTTAACAATACATCCCAATCGAAACCTTTTGCTTTAAGATCGTCGTACAGTTCCTGTGGGGTGCAATACAGTTGTGGGTTTTCGTAAACCTCTTGACGCCAGAGATTATGCATCTGGCATAACTCCGACGTAATTTCCAGGGCACGTTGTAAGTATTCATCTTCTTCGCAGAGAGAACGAATGGTTGTGCGCTGTAACGCAACATCCGGATAAATATCCAAATATACCGTTGAAGCACCATCAGCTGACTTACCACCTGACGCATGCATACCCCAACCACGCATCCAATCTTTATCACGCAGGTAGTGGTATTCCGTTAACGATGGTTTAACTCCTTCGCTCTGACTAACAACAATCGGGAACGGTAAGCCAGTAGGTCCATTTTTAGCACGCATGTTGAAGACCTGAATCAATTGTAGATCGGTATCACCGATAAGGTTGTCGCCAGGCCCGCGCGGATAAAGGACGCGTTTATCCGCGTTCTGAAGAATCGTCAGTTTATCAATTTTCCAGAGGTTATTCGTATAAAACGTAAAGCGTTCCGGGACATTCTTAAACTTCTCATCGCCCTTAAATCCTTTCAGTTTTCGTACGGGTTGCTGTCCCGGCATACCGCCAACGTTTACACCATCGCCGAGGTGGGCAGTCATGGTGATGTAGATACCCGCCGACGCTGTGAGTACTGGCATCTGCGATAAAATCTGGCTTTTCGCCGCCGCTGAACGCATCGCTTCAGCATTCAGTTTTGCACCGCCCGCAGTTTCTTTATCGAACAACGCATCAACGGCGTCGATTGGTAATCCAGAGAAACTGTCGATGAGTACAACGGTCGGTAACCACCAGGTATAGTTCTCGCCGTGTTTATTAATAAACGGAACGGCTTTGCGTTGGGATTTATCTTTGACCTTGTCGTCACGGAATTTCTTAATCGCATCAAACCAAATGTTACCACTCATCTGAACAGCATCGGTGATAAACACACGTTCTTCTTCGAACAGATCAACACCAGCGATATTAGACATGTTCATCGCAAGCGTTAAGATACGTGTTGTCGTTAATGACATTTCCGTATCGTAAACGCTACTATTGCTGTTCGCGTAACGATCGATAACGCGTAACAAGCGAAACATTATGAACGTGGTTTTGTTCATGTTGCCGCGAGCGCCTGCGCCCTCAACAAGCATCATACCGCCATTACAAATGCTTTCGCCGTGTTTACCGACATAGTACCGACCACCAGATGTGGGAATATCCATTAAGCAACCAATGTTGAGATTAAAACGCATCTCTTCACCGGGGGAAAGGTACTTATTAAGATTCATTGGGTAAAAACTCCTTCGATTCTTCGACTAATTCTTAGTGTTCAGAGAATAACTATTTTTAGTTAAGACTGACAACTGCTATTTCCACGAGGACAATCATGCATAAATTTACCATTCCTGAAGACCCTATTACACTGCAGACCCTTTGGGATTCACATCGTGCTTTATCAATGGAAGGCTTTGCACAAGACTTCGCTTCACTTACCGCAGTAACGAATCTTCGTAGTATGTTTACCAACGGTAAGAAGTTCGTTACCGATTGGCTTAAGAAACGTGACGTGACGGTTTATCCTAAAGTCTTCAATGACCTCGATACCATCTTTAACAACAACGCATACAGCGATCTCATTGGGTATCGCGCTTTTATTCCGAATGGTTTAAATGCGCCGATGTCAGATTATGTTGTTGCTTTAACCCAGAGCCTGGACAGCGTGATTGGCACCATTCTACCTGATTTAGATAAGTTGACCGTAACGTGCGCTAAAGCCGTCAATGACGTTAATTTCCGTCGTAGTAGTGGTATGGCTCAAACATTACCTAAAAACGACCCAGAGAACGTTCTAGAGACGTTGCGTGCGATGTTCAAACGTGGGACGGTAACACAGACCACTATAGGCCGTGCATATAAGAACGAAGACGATATCCGCCAGATCGGAAACGATCTGGATGCTTCCCGTACCCGCGCGCTTGACGTTAATCCTAAAGACGTGAAGAAAGCAATCGAACGTTTCATGGAGGTGGCTGACCGTTTAACCGAAATCCTGGTTCAAGATTACAATGAAGGTGCGGTAAGCAACGCAATGATTCGTGATATCAGCGACGCTATCTACCAAACGGCCAAGCAGGCTGAACTGTATGCGTTTCTCGTGAACGCTTTGGCCGAGGCGATCATCGCATATAACGACACTTGGGACGCCGTTAAAAAGAACGCGAAGAAATAACATAATAACCCACCCTACTACCCCGTTAAGGGCGGTAGGGTGGGATAAGGTTTATTTGCCGTATAGATGTACCACTCGCTGTGTCGTAGGAACGCAGACTCTTACCAGAAGCTTTTTAATCTCCTGACGAATCGTTGCTTTATCATCATAATAAAGCCATGGTGGAACGCGTTGCATTATGCGCTGCACGGCTTCATCGTAGTTTGTCGTCTCATTAAGCAACGTCTCACTATCCAGATCTTTCCATGCAGTAATACCAAGTCGCGCAGCAAACATCAACGCTGAAACCGACTCAGCTATCTCCAATCGCTCATTCATATCCGCAAGACCTTTTAACATGATGTAATTATCATCATGCTGATGTAAGGTACCAAACAAACTTCCAAAGAGAAGTATACGTTTAGCTTTTGCGGTTAAGAGGAACGACAGGAGAGCGTGTTTCAACGGTTGTTTCTCACGTTCTACCTGTTCGACCATCTCCATTGATTACTCCAACACATAACGTGGATTACTGTATATGTTAGCCCATATACCAACGTCGTCTCCCGATTCAATAATCACAGCGAAACGAAACGCAATATCAGATTCACGATAACTTACCGCATACGCTTTCGTTTCTGGTGATGCTAAATAGCTCAAGTTCAGACGTTGGGGCAGGTCTAACCCCAAGGACATGGTACAAGACGTAACGCCCTGCTTATCGGGGTTCAGTCTGTAATTCACATCCACCTTCAGGCTTTTCGTAACCTGCGTAATCGCACTATGCACCTTGGTAACCGTTTTGCCTTTCTTATCCTTTTCTGTTTCAAAAAGAACGTCGGTAATTTCGGTTACAACCAGGCGCGGTGTGGATTCGCGGTTAGCATCCAGCCATTCATCCAGTAACGTCTTTAAGAAGTTCAAGGAATCAATCGCGCGCCAAGCAAGGTTAGGTGGATTGCACGCTTCCATTAGAATGGCGGTGTTGGATCCACCTAGCGGAAGATGCACGCTCTTACCGAGGCCCGTTGGACGCATCGTAAGATCGCACTCGCCCTCAAGAATATCGCGATGATATTGACGATGATGAAGGTTATCAATGTATGCGATATACACTGACTCCGTTGTTCCATGCTCTAATACCCGAGATGCATGCGTACGCATAATCTCAACGGCGTCATCCGGTTTGCTTAGATAGATAACGCTGTACGCACTATCGCTAATCCTCTTCCCTAACTCAAGACGTCCCTTGTTGTCTTTATCGGTGTTGCCACCGAAATAGATGTAGCGGCCATCTTTCGCACGCTCTTGCTGCTGGTTGGTGGTAAAGTAGCAGCGTGAGAACGTAAAGAACGGGCTTATTTCCGGTTCAGGGCTCCAATACCCCTTGGCCGGAAGTTCGCGGCGTATTTGGGTTCTTACAGCCCAGTCCTGGTTTTGTGACAGATATGTTCCACGCGTTGCCAACATATCAGCACGTTCGTTGCCAACATTGCCCTCATGTCCAGGAACGTAGCGCAGCGAAATATCGATAGCGTCGCGCTTCGCATCCCTTATTGCACTATCGAGTTTCCGCCACCGTTCCGCATTCATTAACGGTTTATTGTCGGATTTAACCCAGTTGTTCTCTCGCCAGTTAGCAAGATGGTTGGTGGCACCTACAACAACGTATTGGCTGTCCGACAACAGCTGGATCCGTTTTGCCCCCTTTGCTTTTCCAAGTTCAATCGCACGTATTGCGGCATCCAACTCAGCCTGATTGTTCGTTACATTGAAACCCAACGCCTCTAACTCATCCACGTATTCCTTGGGTTCGACCAGCACAGCGTCTTTAGGAAAGTCGAGTTTAGGGTCAACGTAACCGTATTGCGTTGGTTTGGGCTTTCCACTTTTTGAAGGTTCCAAGGTGCCTTTTATTTCTTTCACCATATCGTAGGTGTAGCCATGCACGCCATAGCCACCATACCCACTCGATGTTGGACGGGATCCTCCATCGCAGTAGAAAACGGCACCAAGCTCAGTATTTCCTGCCATTGTAAACCTCATTAATCATTGTCCGTATGATAGCCCAAAGTTGTACGGTATTACCGATTACCGTCGGTTGATGCTGGTTGATTGCGATTGACTTTCATTGACCGCAGTTTTCCGCCGTTATTTACGCATTGATTGCGTTGTTCGACGGAGGTCAGACTATTACAAACATAATAGGTATCGATAAAACGATCAACGCGTTCTTGAAACTTCCTCTCGTCAACTTGCTCGTTTTCAAAAGTTCGTAACGCTCGATCAACCTCACCCTGGAGAATCCGGTTCTGTTCAACCATACTGTCGATTAAACGGCCTCGTACTTCGTTCGATGTGTAGAGTTGACGAATCAGTTCTCGGTTGGTGTCTCGCGCATAACGCAATGTTGTATTTTCCTGACGTAAACTATTCACATCAGCCATCAAGGTAATGATTTTTTCGCCAGCAAATAACGTCACGATACCCAATACGATGAAAAAACCCGTAATCAAGAATATCGAGGACTGTCGAGCTCCATCTCGACGAGAACGTGAAGGCGGTCGCTTACTTCGCCGAAACAACTCGCGAAGAAAAGGGAAAAGCCAGGGCAACGCCTTGAGTGTAGTAAACATGCGTGTGTCCTTGATAGTATGAAATTTCCAATACAACTTAACCGAGGACGTCGAATGATTAGTATTTTTGGTTTTTATACGTACAAAGGGTACGCTAATAACCACCCAAAAACCACGGCGAAATTCGGTGAGTTCAGTCAGCACAGTGCTACGTTCAGTCGCGAGATCGGCATCTATACCAACACGGCGTACGCACGTACGACCTTATTAGTGTTGAATGCAGAAAACGAAGCTGGTGAGGCACAAACGCTGGATGACGACACCGCAGGCCGCATTCTTCAGGTTGGTCAATGGTTGCTGGAAAAAGCCTCATCGGGCGAAATCCAGGAAGACCGAGACCAAGTTATCAGCTACCTAAAAGACGACTTCACAACGTATTTGGATTCTATCGACATCCCAACACCCACCACCGATGGAAAAGTCTATCTACCGGCGTGGATCAGTTTCAAGATAACAGCCACCGGTGATGTTGTCAAGATTTGGTTGTCTGATAGCGTATTCCAAAGTCAATATCCAAAATACGAATATGAAGTCGTTCCTCCTGTTCCTAAAGATCAGTTAGACACCTTCTTCGAAGATCTGGCAACATTGAAGAAACTGGTTGACAGTCGAAGCAGCGAAAAACTGACCGAAGAAATCAACGAGGTGCGCGACCAATTCCCAGACACACAATTGTGGACGAAAACCTATAAAGCGTACGATTACACCGACGATTCGAAATACATTAATACCGATTGGACGGTGATTATCTACGGTGCAGCAGGTAACAACATTGATAATATCAAGGAGTTCCTGCAAAACTGGATTCTTAGCAATAGCACGCACGGACGTCCAGACTGGGAGATTGTTTTACCGGATCTTTTTATTCCGACGGAACACATCTTCATTCCAATCTGGAACCGTCACAGCGCCCCAGAAATGACCAATCAGGCGCGTATTTATAGTCCTATCTTCGATGATTCGTTGATGGATACTTACCTGAAAAACTTTGCTGATGGTTACGGTGAAACCACCGAAGTCCGTAAATCGCTTCAAGCTGTGCCAACGTTATGGCGCTCAATCGGTTTCTTAAGTGTTGGTAACTCACGTAACCGTGATGGTAAACTTAAGTTCTACGATCGCTGGCCACAATACGCACTTATCAGCACAACCAGTATTGACATTAACCGTATCGACGATGCGACACGTGAATTCATCACCTTCACTTACGAAATGCTGAAACTGGCAGAATCGCTCACCGAAGACGATCCGGTACCGTTGGGTTATAGCCGTGTTACGCGCGGTAGCAATAGCTTCTTAGCGAAAAGCCACAACGATGTTCAGTATCTCTTCTTAACAAAAGAAGCGTTCCTGAAGAAAATGCCGGATGAAGCCGACACGCCTGTTGGAGGTTGATTATGGCTGTAACACGTATGACGCCAAGTCCCGGTGCGGTCGGGGTATTCACAGTATCAGCGCCGTTCTCCGTTGGTGCGTCAACGCTATATACCGTTACAGCGTTGCGAAGATTCAGCGAAGTCATCGGTAGTGGAATCGATCTATTTACGGAACTATACGAACCGTTATCAATAAACAAATCCACTTTCGAAGCGCACCTTGAAGCGAATGCTTATCTCGTCACTTTACAACCAGATTACGGTGCGCCTGTACTGGTACCTGATACGTATATCACATCGTACCCAAAGAACGATTCCTTGCGGTATCGTCGCATTATCTTGGGTATCGATTTCGGACCTCTTCCTCCTGGCCTTGACCTTTCGTATTTAACAACGATACTGAAAGGTAAAGCCAGTGATATTCTTGGTGTCGAGCCTGAAGTTAAAACGATGGAAATCACTCTCGATGATACCGTTACTCAGGAACAACATCAGATAAACGAGGCCCGTCGTCAGGCTGCGATAAAAGAGCGGGATACCATATACGCACGATGTGAAGCACAAGAGAAGCAGATAACGGCTTTGCTTGCAACCCAAAAGCAACTTATCAAATTGCTTCAAGACGCCGGTATCAATCCGACACCTTAACATATTCCCTCCTCCTTCCCTTACGGGTTGGAGGAGGGTTATGCCGTCAAACGAAAAAAAAAAAATGATAGTCACAGGCCCTCCAATGAAGGAGAGCCGTGACCGTCAGTTTAGGATGCGGATAATCTAGCGTACTTCTGTCGAATATAGTTCTTACGGCGAACTTCGTCATCCTCGTCACGCCATTCAAGGTAAGCAACGAATCGACGTAACTGTGCTGCAGTCATCGTTGACGAGCGGTCTTCTACGTCTAGAACAATGTAACGAACGTCACCAACATCATCGCAATCAGCATAACGGAATACCAAAAGACCGTTATCGTATTCAATAATGATAACTTCGAATCGTTTCTCGAACAAATAAAACAGTTCTGATTCAATGATCATCGGAACGACACATTTATCATCATGATCAATGATTTTCATCACCACCCGTAACGCGCGAGGAGTATGGCGAGCGAACTGACCGTTGAAACGTTGTCTCATTGTTTGTTCCACATCGTCTGTTTTTGTTCCAGGCCAAGGACGCACTACAGATTTCGGTGGTGTAAGACGGCAGCGATACGCTTGTATAAACAACAGAATATCAGCGACATTAGGAAATTCATCCTGGTCTTTGTAAAGCTTACGGATAATATCAGGAATCGTAGCCAACAAATATTTCTTATCGCCTCCCACTTTCTCGAGATTAGCGATATGTCCTTCTACCACTGGCTGATAAACGAAATTATACCAGTGGTGGTATTTTGCGGCACGTCGGTAGTTCGGGATAAAATTAAGAATAGCATTCACTGCGCGTTTTAATGGATTCATCGGAAGGATCCTTCTTATGTTTTAATATGCACATCGTCAATCCCCTCGGTAATCCAGCCAATGGGAAGGACAATCGTTGTTATCGTGTTATGGGTGTAAGGATTAAGAAAATGGAAATAGTAATTTGTATTGGATTGTTCGATACGTAGGTCGAGCTGTGCGTCTTCAGGTAACCGTAACCAAGCACCGTACAGTTCATTAAACTTACGCTGAATTTTACCAGGGTTCATTGGAACCCCACGACCGCGTTGATGTAGTTGACGTAATGATTCAATTAGACACTCAGAGATACCCGTTGTCGTTCCGTTATCGCTTGTATCAACAACGATGAACTCTCGTGACCCACGACCAAGATAAAAACCAGCAACAAAAGCTGCAGCAACAAAAAATATCGTGCCGATACCAATATACCAATAGTAAGCATCCATAACGGCCTCACTTATACCCAATAGTCGGCAAGCGGTTTCACCTTATTAATGGGTAACTGTACTTTACCGATGTTCTCTACATCCGCATCAGCGTAGAGAACAATTTTATCATTGTCTCTTTCCCAACGAATAATAAATCGACCAGGAAGAAGATTACCTTGTTCCAACGACGCTGTAACCTGCTGCGTTAAAACAGACAACCAAACAGGCATCAATGATGCAATATCTAAGTCATTTGACCATTCAGCGCGTTGCTCCACTGGACGCAACATACGTTGGACGGTACGTTGAACCGTTGCGGTGATATAGCCTTTATCTTCATCACTGATCGGATCCGGGCGAGACACAAAACGTTCAGCAGGTTTGTGGGTAATATGTTCATGCAATTCGATGAGTGGTGTTGTCATAGTACTCGCTCCATCAGAATGTAATTGGGTAACCCGCAGGGTTGTCTGCATGGTATTCAGAAGCGCAAAAGCGCCATAAACAACAACGACACTAAGTACAACCAAAACAGAAATCATTAACGTGTATTGCATTGATATCTCCTCTTCATACGCATCTTGAAGATTAGTTAAAATCAACAAAAGAAAAAACGATATAAAGCAAGGTCCTCTGATATCAGAGGACCTTGGATCAATTAGCTTGCCGCTTCTTCGTTTGGTTCAGGTTTGCTTCCCCCTAACAAACCGTCAAACAGACCCGTATGTTTCAGGTAGAAGAGAGCAATAGCGCCCATTGCTGCTGCGCTCGTCGCCGTTAACGCAACCCCGGCACGATACTGCCACTTACGGTCAGGCTTTTGATCAAGCGCCATACGACGCATGTATTCAGCCTCTGCTTCATTCCGATGAATTTCGGATTCGGCCAAGCGGGCTAAGGTATCGCGGTCAAGGTTATCATAACGTGCGTTCATAGTGGTTTCCTCTTGTTTGGAAGTTGATTGCTTAGTAGATTCTTGGTCAACAGTCGTTTCGGTTGGTTCAAACGGCTGGTTGTTCATTTTCTGATCTTTATCGGTCATGATAGACTCCTTCGATTTTTGAGACGAAATTGATTTAAACCATCGTGGATGGCGGTATTCGGTTTTACGGGTACAGTTAAGTTTCTCGTGTAGAATTGCGTAAAAATGTTTTGCGCCTACACGTAAGGCTTTCAGCATTACCCATCCACGAGCACTCAAACGGTGTAGCTGTTGTGGTATATCAAGTTTCCTAACCAAGCGAAAGTATCTTTCAATCACTTCGATAGGAAACCATTGTTGTTCCACATCGGTGAGACTGAAAGTCTTATCCATGATTGAAATCTCGCTGGCTTGCTTCACCTAAGTAATATAGCCGTGAAAAATGTTGGAGTATACCGAATTCCACAACCGTAGCTATTTTATGGGCTAATAGCCTAAACCAATCATCTTCGGAATCATCATCTTCGAAACAGGAACCTATCATGGAAAAAGTATTTGTTTGTAAGTTGTTTACTAATGGCAACAGCCAACCAATGTATCTAACCGATCCTGTTCTGGGTAATCAAAACAGCACCGTATTCAAAGAAGCTATCGATTACGCTAAAAACAAAGCCGTGAGAACACCAACGTCCGATGACTGTATCAATGGTATCACGTGGGCAGAGTTATTCGGTGATGCTGTTAGACACTTCGTTCGGGATGCAAGAAAACAGGAAATCAGCCTCACGACTATTGTTGTGCGCGAAAACGCAGAAATTTTATCAAACGTTTTGGTTGATTTTAATGACGTTTACGTGTTTAATCCAGAGAACACTTTTGAACAATACCTTGCTGCCCTGAACAAACAGCTCGGTAAAGATGTTCATCCCGAATTCGCCAAGTTAACGTATCAAGTGCTTTTTAACGACGTCGATCCAGATACGAAGATCAGCACCCGCTTAATCTGCAAGGTAAAGAAATACGAATCGGTTCTTGCTGTGGCAACGCCCGCCATCGATGGCGGTTATGATATCGAATTGGATGGTCCATTAAAAGAACAAGAACTTACTGGGATTCGGTCAGTACATCACAACCTCGTCGTTAAATCGGATGGTTGTGATGAGCATTACGCGGTATCGAACGATGGAAACGATTATCGTTTAAGTCAAGCGATTGGTGTTCTACGTTATACAGAACCAACTATTGTAGACGATCATACATCGACAACAACACATACAACGTGTTTCATTTTCATTTATCCTAATGAAAGTGTGTATATTACTGACTGCTACGGCAACACCGTAGATAGCTTACGTCGTTACTAATCATCAAGCCTGTCCTTCGGGGCAGGCTTTTATGCCGTCAATTATCAGGAATAAGAATTAACAAAATAGGAAAATGGTGTGAATATAACACAAAGGAGGGAGATGATTATGTTACTCATTCTAATGGAGAGAGCGTTATTGGCGGGTATCTGCGCATTTTCTGTCAAACGCGCCGTTACTATCATGACTGAAGAAAGGCGTAATACGCATAATGTATTACGCTGAAAACATTGTCTGCATTAGTGTATGACGAGAAATCGTCGAGGCCCCCGTCTTCACGAGGGCCAACACCTATGCGCGATTATTCATCGTCTATTAAACGAAAGGTTATAAACATGAGCAATTTGAATGTTGAATTTACTTCAACAACGCCTGTCATGAATGGGGTTGGTACTGAAACCAAGATCGTATTAGAACCCATTCCAGGGTTACGCGATCTCGGTGATTTTTACCAACTGATGCCGCGTATACGGAAGGCCTTAAACAGTATCGATCTTGATTCCGATAAAGATTTTCAACACGATACAGAAAACTCCGATCATACGTTGCTACCATCAGGGATAGCAAAATTCACCTACACGCAAACATTGAAAGCCTCTGATGGTGAAATCCGTCGTTTTATTGTTGAAGTAGAAAGCGCATAAAAACCATCCTCCCAACCCGTAAGGGAAGGGAGGATGAAATATGCCGTTAAACGTTATTCAACAAACCCCGCGTTCAACAGATTGTCGTAAACACGATTAGCGACATCAACAGGAGAATGTGTGTTACTGGTATCTATACGCAGCGTTTTCGCATCGCCGAGATAGTCCATAAAATCCATGTAACGATAACGTCGTTTATTGAATGTCGCTTCATCGATGTTATCGAATACTTGGTGTTCAGCATGACGAGCACGTAACCGCCTTAAATACGTAGGATAGTCAATATCCAGATAAACATAGTAAGACGGCATAATGATTGACGGTAAGTTCTGCAGTAACGCATCAAACAGCTTAACGTTAATATCATTAACCTGATAAGCATACGTCGAAGCAATCGAACGGTCACTAAGCACGGTCTTCCCTTCGTTAAGGGCTGGATGAATTACCTTGTTAAAGAGATGGTTGCGTTGCGCCATCATGGCAAGCAATTCAGTTTCAGGATCGAGGCGATTTGTTGGCGTTTGATCCTCCATAACCAGCTTACGAATACCCTCACCGAAAACAGTGCCTCCAGGCTCACGTACAACACAGACATTGTTTAAACGACTGTGTAAAGACGAGATAACCGAACTCTTTCCTGAATAATCCAAACCTTCAATAACAATATACTTATTACGAGACATTCCCCGCTCCAATTAACTACTTCGTTTTCGCTACCACCGGCTGCGATACTGTAATCTCGACCCGATCGACATCGGTACGTTTAACAATGATAAGGCTGCGTTCATCACCGAATGGTTCTGCTACCTTACGAGCCTCTTTAAGATTTTCAAGGATCTCGCCATAGGGTTCAAACACCGCAAAACCGGAGCTAGCATCAATTCTTATTAGGCCTACACGCGTACCGTTTACGGTAATAACATCTTCCGTCTTAAACTCACAACAGGAGGGTAGACGGAACTGGCCGGGAATACCGGCTACGTATGCCTCACCACCGAACATTTCTATTAACGTCACCGGTTTGAATGTTTTCTCTGGGAAAGCACTATTAAGAGTATCGTTTCCATTCACGAACCAGATCGTTACTTTATCTTCGGAATACGCTAGTCGGTACGGTTGAGTTGCGGACGCTTGCGCTTTATGCTGGTTAAATAACTTTGATTTTGTCGCAATCACGGCGCGACCTACAGCATCAAAGTACAGAACGTCATATCCAACACATCCGATAAACACGCGACGATTATTAAGTTCCGGAATTCTGATCGATAACGCTTTACCGTCTTCAGTGGGAACGATACCCCGTAGGACGATCGATTCGTTATTTAATACTGAGTTGTCCACGACGATGCTTCGCATTATCGCTGGCGTCACTATTTTATCTGCGACAGGTTCAAGTTGCTCCATCGTTACAGTCATGGATCTGTCTTCGTTTTCAACTGACTGATTAAGGACTATTTTATTAAGAGAAACGATCGGGAGAATCCGGTTTACGCGTCGTATCTCAAAATCAGGGAAGCGACAAATATACGGAACAAAAACATCGATATAGTCAGTCTCGTTTTCAAGCATATTAGCATATTCAATTGCTTCAGGGCGATCGTTAAAAAGAATAACGGCATAAATAATACCATCTTCTAGCCACGCGCGGGTCGTACGTCCTATAATACAGTCCGTGCTTATTTCAATACGCTGAGACTCCATCAACCACGTTAATGAGTTGACGCCGTCTACAACCACGTCAACACCACCGTCACACAGACTTCGTATGAACTGACTAACGATTTCTGCGTCGAACTGAATTCCTATCACCTCAACTCTCAACAACGGAATAACGAACTCATTGTTGCCGCACTTCTTTGCTCCGCGAATAACAGGAGTACTCTTCTTGTTTTTAAGAGATCCCCAGATAACTTTAGTCATTTTCTGTTTCCTTCTGAGTTTTGTACGAAGCTCGGACGACATCATCGACGTTTTGTACCGACCTTCCCATTTCGATGGTCATCAAGAATACGCCATTCTTCAAACAGGAGTTCAGCAGCGAAATAACCTACAGCGATGCTGTCTATTGCGTGCTCATCAAGATTCGCTAACACAACACCGTTCCTAGGTGTGATGTTCATGAGGTTCAATACTTTCTGGCGAACATCGTCCTTACCAACACGGGACGTCATGATCCCAACAGCACGTTTTGCGCTTCGGTTATCAACTCCTAAGAAAGACACTGTAGGGTCAAAATCGATAACCGTTGTCTGAATCGCTGAAAACAGCTCGCTGAGCGCCATACCGCTTTGCTTGAAACGACCGATGAATGGTGTCTCACAAGCAACCGCTTGCGGCTGGTACTCTTGCAATAACGTTGTCAGCGAACGACGATGTTCTTGGATACGTGCGGCACGATTACCGTATCCAAGCGCAATATCGCCATCAGGATCATATCGACGTGATGCGTGCCATGTCCCCGCATATAGCAGTTCAATATCTTCGACACGCACATCCAAACGCAGTAACGACGCACCGAGTGTATCGGTGCCAGGGTCGATTGCCAGAATATCGTAAGCGTATTCTGGTGGAATCATGACGTTACTACGGCCTCCACCGACCATGGGAAGGTTTTCGCAATAACACCTTCCAGGAAGCGCTCAACTTCAGATTGCTCGTATACCGAAAGCTTTTCAAATGGTGTCTGGTCTTCGGTTAAGCCTACCGCATAAATAGGACCCAAATCTTTAACCAGGGTGACTTCGCCTTTAACGCCTTCGCGTTTAACGATGATCGCATGATCGTTAACCTTGGGATCGTACAGCACACGCATCATGGTTACTGCATCATCCGGTTCATAACCGAAATCGATGGCGACACGGGCATTCGTCCCCTCATCATCCAGAAGCTTGCTCAGCGCTTTACAACGGTCTTCAATCCAATCCAACGCAACAACGGTTTCTTGGCGTAGCTGAACCTCAACCTCTTTTCCTTGTTCGTCGATGCGTTTCACGGTAACAAAATCGTGTAATAAACGGTCAGGGAGGAGAGAAGCAATAAGCTCAACGTTTGGTTCAGGTTTTTCGTTTTCCAGAATGATGGTCGCTTGTGCGTCCAGATGTTCTTTAAAACGGATGTAACGTGTTATTCGCAGAACTTCGTCTTGGGATTTTGCGTCTTCAGGAATAATCTCCGTCATGACGTTATAAATCTTTTCAGCGAACGTCGGAATTACGGTGATTGTAATTCGCGCTGGCGTACCACGCTCTTGGTACTCATCGGCTAACTTCTTCGCCATCCCGTTAAAATAAGTCTGGAGAAACGGTTGCTGCGTTAAAAACATTTTCTCCAGATCGGAATAGCGATGCTTGCGTGCATGGCCTAGCTTCTTCATAGGCTTTTTCATCAACAGAAATCCTTATTTGTCTTAAATAATCGTGACGTGTTCGTTGTACGTTTCAGGGAGAATGATGTTCGTTTTATCAAGAACCATACACTCAGCTTTACGGAATGATGCATGGTTGATCACATAGTGGCTGATGAACCATACTTGACTTACACGGTGACCATCAACCAAACGACGAACAAAATCCATGGCATTAGATTGGTGCTGCGGATCAAATGTCGATGCGAATTCATCTAACATCAACGGATAATCCGTAAACCCTTTGTAATGCATCATCGCGATGATGAACGCGATATTGATAATTTCCTTTTGTCCCTTACTCCCATAAACAATATCTTTTCGCGGTGTCGGATACTTCTCAGTCAGAAGCGGAAAACGATAATTCAATCCTTGCGCGTCGATAGCACATGGGAGTATCTGAAGTTGGTATTCCCAAATACTCGCAATAATACCGTTCATGTACTCAACGAACGCGTTGATTGGACCAGCGATTGTTTCGGCAATCAGTCCGTTAGATGGACTTAACTCATCCAGAACAAGTTGTGCGTAACTGAGTTGTTCTTCCACCTCTTTTTGTGTCGTTTCCAACTGAGCCAGAAGCTGCTGGTCGGTTTTAGCTTCCTGTAACTGCTGTTCGACATGGCTTATTCGGCGAACAGTATCAGACATCGCCGCACGTAATGATTTCGTGTAGAGGTGTTGCAGATACTCTAACCATAATTGGGTTAACGCTTTATCGCTGTTATCCGAACGTACCTGATCTTCCATAATCGCCGTAATGGTTTCCAGTCTACCTTCCGTAGCTGTAATGGCTTGTGTTAACCGTTCAACGGTCGTTAACAGCTCCGTCCTGTTCTTATAAAGCAATTCTCGGCGTTGCTGTAATGGTTCAACATCAACGGCTTGTACACGCTCGAGCATACCTTGAAGATGCTTCCGTTCCTGTTCTGCTTGTGTGTAACGTGCAAGTTTCTCAAACGCAAGCAACCAATCGTTAATGATTCCAATGCTGCGGAATCCTAAACCGTTTTTACGTCCTTCTTCCAGCAGATTATCCCACATGGGTTTAATGGCGTAATAATCTTTCGTCCAACGTGTTAGCTGACGATGCTGTTCCATCCAGAGCTTATAACGCTGAACCTTCTCACTAAGCTCAGCTAACGATTTCTCTTGTTCTTCAACCCAAGCACGACCCTTCTGAATACGTTGTTCGATGCTCGCTTTGCTGGTCTTTTCTGTTTCACCAACATGAAAGCGATAATTGCATTTTGGACAGCTGGTCTGCGGCTGATGATTCAGATGATCGAGATGCGCTTCTAAATCGGCTAATGTATGTTTCGCGTTACGTAAACGCATTCTTGCAGCCTCTTCCTCCTTGATGTAAGCTTCGGCATCGTAAACATGATAGGTATTGTCGGTATCAATCCATTCTCGCAGCAATTCCGTTAACGGAGCCTGAACTTGCGTAAGCTGTTGTAAACAAACCGCGGCGTCCAGATTCATCGTTAAAAGCTCGCCTGGATGATCTTGCTGAAGTTGTTCGTCCAAACGTTCAAGGCGGGCTTTAATTTGATCAATATCACCTTCCCCAGACTGTTTCAACTGGTCAAGGATATTATCAATACCCAACAGCTCATCAACCTGACTTTCGAGTTTCGCATTAGCATTCGCGAGTTGTTCTCTTAACTCAGCCAGATTCTGCTGTTCTTGCTGCGACGTTCCTCCTTGGTAACGAACAACAGCACGAAGAAGTTCACGATTAAAATGATGGGCACGTTGTGCGGATTCCAGAAGCTGTCGTTGATCAACATCGCTATCGAATAACGGCAATCCCATCATCGCTTCGAGCGCTGAGCGTTGCTGCTTTAACTCCGCTTCCAACCCCTGGTGGTCGGTTCCTGTGTATTTCGCTTCAATTCGCTGTGATGTTTCAACCAACTTATTCAATGTATGTTCATTCACCGCTTTCAGTGAACGCACCTGTTGCTTGACAACCTGAAACAACTCGAGCGCATAATCGACATTAACCGGACATATCTGTGTTAATCGTTCACGGCGTTTCATTGGCCCCATTTCAGTGAACTGGTAAGCTGTTTCGTAACCTAACAACAAACGAATGGTATCATCATTAAGTTCGAAATGTTCTTCGATCAGTTTCCACTGAGCTGGTTGGGTGCCGCCGCCGTTCAGGTTCTCGCTATCGTTTACGTAGAACTCGTGCTTAAACCCTTTTTCTAAACGACTGATAAGACGGTATTGCTTATTACGATGCTCACAGCGGTACTCGTAATACCCGTCTTTATCAAAATCTGCGCGCTCAGGAACGGTCGGATACAACAAAGGCAACAGGCTACTCTTACCAGAACCGTTGCTGCCTAAAATGAGTTGTACGGGATTATCTGGCCGGATGACCAGCTCCCGAATCATCCCGGTATCAAAACGATTGAATCCACGTAAGTGGAGATAGGTGCATCGCATGCTATGATAATCCTTCACTTCAGCGTTATTTTCTATATCGTTATTTAAATCAGTAGGAGATTACAGCATGAGCGATCTGGCAACAGACAATCGCACAAAAGGGAGTCAGCTAGCTCCAGACAACAACGTAAGCGTTTTCCGTATCTTTGCCTTGGGTACTGTTGCTGCCGACTTTTCCAATAAAAGTCTGGAGGAAGATCCTAACCAAACGCTGGAGGTCTTTCTTGATGAGATGATGTCAGGTGCGGACGGGAAAGTTGAAGCAGCGGGAAGCGTTAAAGAAGTCAGTGCAACAGACGCTCAAGGGAACAGTTATACGGCGAAAGCTGCAACAACAACCAGTGTACAGTGTTATTGGTTACCCTTTGGCAGTAACCGGATGACAGCACCTAACTTGAGGAAAGGTCAGCGTGTAGTGGTATGGCGTACCGCAGATGAAGAACAGCTCTACTGGCAACCCAAAGGAGGGGATAGCGAGCTGATGACCATGGAATCGGTGATCCTGACCGTCAGCGCACGTCCTAGCGCTAAGAAGGACCGTAAATCGATTTCAACGGAAGACTGCTATTACCTAATGGTTGACACCTTCCTCAAGAAAGCGGTTATAGGTACAAGCGCACAGCTTGGTGAAGTTACCCAAGTCTACATGGAACTTAATCTGGACGAGGGTTACCTACAAGTTGCAGACAGTGTCCATCAAAATCTGCTGTTACTCCATTTTGTCGAGCATATGCTGCGATATCAAAACCAAGACGACAGCATCATCGACGTGACAAAAAAGAACATTACGTTCCAGTGCGAGGATACGCTCAAAGCAATCGCTAAGAACGATATCCGAATGAAAGCCAAAAACATTTATACCGAATGTGAGAACTTCGAGCGTACCAGCAAAACAGAAAGCGTTACGAGTCAGAATGTTTCTTTGAAGTGTGACCGCTACACTGCGCAGGTATCAGGGCAGACCACGTTCAAATGTCCTAATACGGTATTCACCGGAGCCGTGAGCTTCACCGGTGAAGACGGAAACACGATGACATTGAACGGGAACTTCGTACACGTTGCAGGCTCTTGGCGTTCACCTACCGGAACAAACGTATACACCCACGACCACGGTGGTGTAGATCGTGGTAGCGGTCGTACAGACCCGTTCCAATAAACAAAAAAAGAAATGCGGCACAACCTCCTTCCCTAGCCATCAAGGCCGGGGAAGGAGGGTTTATGGTTTATTTATTATCGCGTTGCGTTCTGAATGATTTCTTTTCCGATCTTAACCAAAGCAGGTATCTGCACGGCGGTCGCACCTTGATGGCGAAACGCTGTCGTTAACGCGGTATCAACACTCACAGCACGTCCGTGAAGACGATCGAAATAGACTTGAGTGATTGCAGCAGCATAATCCTTTCGCTGTTTCTTGGTTTGGTTCAACAGCGCTGTACTACCACCAACAATAAAGTAAGCGATTAAGAAGAACGCTGCTGACCGCGACCCTGGTAGAAAACCTTGTCGCTTAGGAAGCATTTCACAATCACGAACAGTAATACTGTTCGTGAGCTTTTCCATGTCGACATGGCATAATTTTGCATAGGTGTGGAGATGGTGGGTAAAAGTTGAATTTAACATTTTCTTTCCTCGGTTACAATGAGTTCAATGTATAGCTTAAACGTCACAGAACGACGTATAACGGTTTGTTTTAATTTCTAATGGGTTTCCCTATCTAAGATTGATTTAAAGTGTCCTGAAGAGTTCTGTTGCGTTCTCATCACGTAAACAGGCTTCGTTCAACAATTCAGCTAACAGCTTCGACCGAACTTCAACAAATGTCCTGAGGCGATGCTCCCATTCTAAACGGATAGTGTAAGTATTATCCAGGTTTTTGTGGTCAACGATAGATGTAGAGCAGCGGGGTTCACGTTTGTTCACAGCACTCCAAACATCACGGATGACCGCTACACCTTTCTTGGTACACGTAAACGTTAAAATACAGCGATTATTCGCAGCTTCTTCACGTACATGAATAAATTCACTTCGTAACGATGAGACTTTGATCAGTCGGTCAATAGCAAGCGGTAAACCGATACGTTGTTGCATATCAAATTCCTTCTTTCAAAATCTCATTAAGGCCATCAGTAATCCAGTCGAACTTAGTTTTAATCATGGATGGATTCAATCCATATACTTCCCACACAAGCTGTGGTTTATGTGTTCCATCATCCAAACAAAGTACATTGATTGAGAGTACCATACCGCCCGTCAATTTCATATTCTCGCAACTACGAAGATATGCGGATTCTAGCAGCACTTTCCCTAACGCGGTGCAAGCAAATGTTAACCGAGAACAATACAAGTACGATGAAGTTTTACAGTAAGTTGCTGATATCGGTTGAATATGTTTGCAGAGTTTGGCGTCTTCACGTAAAAGCAGTAGCGTGCGATGTAAACGTGTATGCTGAGTAACTGATGGACTATATTCACCGATACACTCTTTGGCTACTGATTTCGGCCATTTAATTTCCATGATAGGTTCCTCGTTTTGTTAAATGGGGACACAACTGTCCCCGGATAATTAGAGTACATCCCAAGCCATGTTGGGTATGGGTTGATTGCGATCGATGTAATACATCACGCTTTCTTTAAGTTTGGTCAACGCATCAACAACGATGTTCTCCATGGCAATCACCTTTTCCATGTTATCCATCGTATCCTGCCATGTAAACCAATCAGTGATATTATCGATGTATAGGGACTCATTGTCATCTGTCATGACCTGGATATTTTCACGACGATCGCGGGTCGTGTATAGCGGTGTTTGTATATTTGTTCGAATACGTGTCCAAAGCTTCTCAAGAAAGTTATTCGGTTGGTTATTTGTCATGATAATAAGATTGCTACGTACCGAATGTTCCTCTCGCTTTTCAATAGCGAATAAGCCATCGTAAGTGATGTTCATCAATTTACGGAGGCCGTTATTGCTATTCCAGTCTTTTACGACAGCGGGAAGTCGGCTGTTGTACTCTTCAGGTAATCTTTTAATCATCGGTTTCTGCTCCTATATCACGTTTGAGTTCGGCCACCAGTTTTTCATAATGGTCTTTTATTACATTAGCAATAACGAATTGCACTTTTCTCACCAGTCGTTCATCGGAATCATTGAACGTAAGATGCTCACACACTTCAACCGGACGTGATACACCACCGATATCGTAGACTTTATTCGATGTACGACGGGCAATCACTGGAAGCGGTTTCGTGGCGTTCAGCGCAGTACAGATTTCCGTAACGAGTTCTTGAATGCTGCTTCTGCCTTCGATGATAACGTTGCAACGATAGACATCCACTTCGTTAAGTTGTTCAACGACATCAGCGCTGCATTTGAAATGTCCAATAAGTGCGCTCACCAAAGTGTCATGCCATTTGTTCACTGCCTCGGCCAGCAGGGGATGAATTTCCAGATTTCTTTTGTTCATCTCTAAGCTCCTCAATCGTTCTACAACAAACTTTTAATGGAAGGGAATATGTTTCCCTTCCTTGGGTTCGTTTAGTGCGTTATGAAGCTTTACAGCTTGCGTAAACCACAATTGTTCCGTTGTTGATTGCCTCAACAATATCCGGGGTCAGCTTGGTCGCTAATTTATTATCCGTCCCCGGTACGTAATAACCTTCTCCTGTTTCAGTGATTAAGCGATAACGTACTAATCCCACCGTACGCTCAACGCGTACCACCTTTTCAAGTTTGTGTTTGATGATCTTCGTCAGGCTGACGGCGTCTGACGTGTAGATCGCTTTATAAACTTTGTTCTTTGCTGTCGGTTTCATCAACATGGTTTCTGTTTTCCTCGGTTTGTTGTGGTGCTAGGTCAGAGATATCCCAACGGACATAACCGATCTCACGGATTCGCTCTGCTACCTCTTCGGTTTGCGATTTACGACTAATCATCGGTAACCATTCTCCGTGTCCGGTGATCTTGACTTCCGTAAGCTGTAAACTCGTGTTCCAACGAACATCGTAAACCAACGCATAGCCAAGAGGATGAACAAGTCCATCTTGGGCATACATTGTCAGAAGACCTCTTACATCTTCGCTACGAAGTGATTTCATGGCTGGACGTACACGTTGAAGTCTCTCTGTGATATCGTATCCCAACTCGATATCCTTCCAACCTGTCATGACGTAAGGAATAACGTTACGACGATGAAGCTGATGGTTGTGTGTGGTTTCTTCGGCGGTAAGGTGTACCCAACCATGATCGCTGTACGCAACAAACCGCGCTAATTCACCATCGATCACCGTATGCTCATCTAACGCTGCTGCAACACCATGACCTGCAAGATGCGGTGGTATAACTTCCATCATTTTAATACGGCTTTCTTGGCCAACATGGTCAGGGTCAATATGCGCGTAGAAACAATTAGGATTTACAGATCGACCTTCCGCCATACGTCCACGGAAGACAGCGTCCTGCATTCCGAGCGGATGGTAATACGCGAGCTGTTGCTCTTCACCTTCCCCGATTACCAACAAACGATCTTCACGACTTGGCGTACTAGGATCTTTCACTGTGATGTAACTAACAACCGGTTTCAGGTTGTTTAAAATGTCCTCTGTAAGTTTCTCTAAATCCGATGCTGCGTAAATACGGTTAACAACGGTGTTTACAAGGTGTTTTGATAAGCTCATTTTAGATCTCTTTTTGTTAATGGTAAATAAATAACGGCATAAAAGGGGACAACGATGTCCCCGTGTTAGTATTATCTGCTTACGGCTTCAAATCCGAAATATCCCAGCGTACGTAACCTGTATGTTCAATTTCATAAGCCAGTTCCTCGTTTTGATTTTCAACACCGACAACTGGAACCCATTTCCATCTCTGAGGCCCGCCAACACTAACTTCAACACGATGTAATTCGTCGTTCCAACAAACGTTGGTAGCTTTCACAAACCCCATCGGATGAATGATATCATTATCGTGTTCTTTCAAAAGAACAGAAATATCCCTTCGGTTATAAGGGCTTCCATCTGCCAGACGTACGCTTTGGAGTTTGTTTGTCATTTCACAACCGTAATTACGGTCGCGCCACTTAGGCATTACAACCGGCAGTACTTTCCGGTGACGGATGTATTTAGCCGCTTCAGCAATATCGGCAGAAAGATGCATCCACCCTAAATCGCTATTGGCAATAACGCCGGTGTTATCGATCTCATGGATGTATGGATCATAAAGCGTAGCGGCCAATCCTTCCGCAAGCACGTCCAACGGAAGGAAACATTTCGCACCAATTTTGAAATCGAAGATATCTGCATTAGGATCCACATACGCGTAATGATTTCGAGCAAAAGCTCCGCTATGTTCTTTGAAGCAATATTGGAACGCATCGTTCTGCATTCCAATCGGGTGGTAGTAAGCCAATACCCGTTGTCCACCATCCACGATCTCGATTAACTGATCTTTCGGCTTCGGCCAGGTTATCTTCTCAACGTTGCAAACACTAACAACCTTCTTTAGATTCGCTTTGATGTGTTCAGGTAAATTAGGAATTTCGTTTTCATGATAAACACGGGTGATGACGTGATGAATAACAGGTTGCGGTTTAGCTGTCATTTGTACTTTCCTTTTCGTTTGTTGGTGATAGATTAGGGTTTAAGATCCGCTATATCCCAACGGACATAGCCGGTACGTTCGATTTCGTTAGCAAGGTCTTCGTTGTGTTCGTCTACCCCTACAACAGGTAACCAATCCCCATCTTTACTGATTCGTACATTAACGCTTCTTTGCGAAGTGATGTACTGATTAACATCGTGCACCAATGCGTAGCCCAACGGATGGATAAGACCTTCAGCGCAGCATGAATCACGAAGAACGCTCAACATGTCGACGGCTGAAGGGCTACTAATGCAACGGACAGGGCGTACGCTTTGCAATTTGTCGGATGCCGCTTGGGCAACACGCTCATCACGCCACCCCGTCAAGTATACCGGTTTTATACCACGTTTTAGAAGATGATCGATCTGGATTGCGATGTCGTCATGAACATACATGCAACCCTGTTCGGTTTCGGTGTTGTAACCACCATCCTCTAACCGGTTCGGGTACGTCAGATGGTCTACCGTCACAGCAACTCCTTCAGCAAGCGTGGTCAACGGAAGAAGACGTTGTAGACTCGTTATTGGATAATCAGGCGACATCCCAGGACGGATATGCGCCATCGTCCCCCAACTGTCAGGGAATCCATGTCGGTACGTGTATTGCTGGAATACCTCATCCTGCATCCCTAACGGATACCATCGTGCAAGCCGCTGTTGCTCGCCATCCTGAACAACAAAAAGCATTTCTTTGCGATTCGGCCATCGATGATGTTCCGCGGTCAAGCCATCAACAACCGGTCTTAAATTGTTCTTGATGTGTTCTGGAAGTTTATCCACCTCCTCGCGACGGTAAAAACGATCGATGACGATGATGTCAACCTTCCCATGATTGAACCAATTCATGTTAACTCCCTCTGTGGTGCGAAAACAAAACATCTAATTGCTCCCGTTGTTCTTTTAAGTATGCGGGAAGCTGGTCTTCCCGTACCGTTCCGATTTCCAACGTGATGTACCAACGTTGTTCGGATGCCTGCCATTGAAAACTGCTCTGTAAACGTAGGATGTTGGGATCGCGTACCTTGTTTGCGCTGTAGCGGTTGAACCAACCCAGGTATGCGGTTTTCCCTTCCTCGTCGGCAACGTAACGCTGCACGCTGTTCTTGCCTTTGTTCTCGTATCCCGTTGCACGTATCATGCGAACGTTTCTCCTGTAACGTGTTGCGGATGGCGTAGCATGGTAACATCCCATTGTACGATCCGGCTCCGGCTTACCCTCATCATAACGGCTTCATCATCAAGCCCCTGATGCGCAACCGGCAACCAACGCTCCCCAAGCACCTTCGCTTCAACATGTTTCTTGCGTGGATTGTAACGTACCTCGCTGATCCAAGCGAATCCAAGTGGATGGACTACCCGTGGATAAAACTTGCGAAGCAATTGATACATTCGATCCGTTGCCTCCAATTTGCCATCCGCCATGTAAGGTTTCACCATGGTAAGCTTTCTGGTGTAGTACGTTCCAACGGTATGGTTACGCCAACTTGGCAAGGCATGATCCCCTTCTCTCAATTTGCTATCCGGGTTCATCGGCCAGAACTGCTGTTCACCGCCCAGCATCGCGTACTGCCGATCAACGCAACGAACCTGATCGGAGAACAATGGATCCAGGATATCATCCACCGCACCCTTATTGCGATAACCGTGATGTACCACCAACCTGCTTGCGCTCATCGATGCGGGATGCTGGCTCTTATGCGCATACAGCCCTCCGTCACCGCGAGTGTCGTAAAGATAACCGCATGCGCCACGCCATATCACCTTGCCTACGGTTCTCTCGTCTTCAAGCAGCATCGTCGGTCCATCAAGCAAATTGGTGAACCATTGCACCTTCACACATTCCGCTTGGACACGCTCAGGTAATGCTTGATACTCTTTTTGGGTGTATAAGGTATCAAAAATTAATTCATCGTTCATCTAAAAAGTTCCTCTGTTTTACGTTGATTGATTAACGTATTGATTTCTATTTGACAGAATACGAACATTGTACGTATGCATCATGAAGGTAATATAGCCGTGAAAGGAATTGTGTTACAGAAAGGGTTTTGTTTTAAGAATGGATGGATGTAGAAGAGGTGTTTCAAGGAAGGTATTGATAAAGATAAGTGAAGAAGTAAAGAAACGAGGATAGTTACTTTGTTATCTTGATCGTTATAAGTAAGATGTTATTTGTATTCGTTAAGTGTGTTGTGGATATTATCTTTTCAACAGTGTTATTATGTTTTATCTTAGGTTATGTCTCATTGTTTTATCTTTGTATGTTTACGTTGTTTTATTTATCTTGTTTATATAAATCAATTAAATTTAAAAGTAAGTTAATAAGCTTATCTCAAAACAATGGATAACATGTGTTTACTACCTTAATGGTAACACATGTCATCTGTGCATTACACTCCGTTATCACTTCGTTACATGCTTATCAACGTTTTGTCTTCACAAAACGTTCAACTCAAAAAACATTTGTGATACTCTTCTTCACGTTGTTCATCAGAGTATCTCGTCTATACTCACTGCGCTCGTATACGACATAACCGTTATACGCTAACGCTACGCTTATAGCTTGATAACTCTAAGGATAAAAACATAAACTCGCTTCGCTCGTTTAGTTTTTCTTTTTCTTAGAGTTATCCTGTTGCTCGTCTCTAAAGGACTTCGCTCCTCCCCCGTCCCCCGAAGGGGCCGAGGTCGTGGAAATTTTACTTTCCAAATACATTTACAACATCTGTAAACTTTTACTCCAGGTACTTAATCTTATCGTTAAAAAATTAAAATAGAATAATAACAACATAAACCTTCCTCCAACCCAACAGGGAAGGAGGAAGGGATAATAGCTTATTAATTAATCGGAAGTGTTATAACCGAACACCGCTTTACCGTAGGTGTAAGTACCATCACTTAGTGACAATACCAATACGTGATTATACGCATCGTTGACACCCTTGTCGGTAGAATCGGTGGTAACACCATTATAGACAAAGGTAGCTGATTGCAGATTGGTTTTCAGTTCATTGATGATATCATCACTTACACCAGTCTGCTCTTTAATCAGGGTAGTCAAATTACCTGCTAAGCTTGCGTCGATATTGACAGCATTTTCATGCACCGCTTGCAATGCTGTTGCATAGGCACTGAAGTCTAACGGATAGGTTAACAGACGTGCTGACGTTTTGGTACCATCTCCTTCATCAACGTAAGTTAAGTTACCCAGGTTAGTAACCTTGATGATGTTAGACAGATCCAGCGTTGTGTTATAAACTTTAACCTGAACAGAACCATACCAAGCCAACGAATCTTCTTTGGCTTCCAGGGTAACGGTTTGGATACCTGAGCTGTCGAACTTAACCTCGGTAGCTAATGTTTCGGCCTTGATGTCTTTTGTTTTATCCAGGAACTTCTCACCGGACGGCGTAACCATACCGTAGCGTTGAGCTACAAGGTCAACCACGTCGCCGATGGTGGTGTTTGCTTCAACATTGACACGTACAGCGATCTTCTGGAACCATTTAGCCAGATCCAGACGGTGATAGGTGACATCGCGGGTATTGAAGTACGGTGTACCATCACCAGGGCTGAGTGTTAAGGTTGCTTCTGGAGCAGAATCGCTTTTTGTCTTAAGTGTGTATTTAAGGTCATTATACCCGAATTTAGCGCCGGTATCAGCGTTAAGTTGATTGATTTCATCAACGATAAGCTGCCACGGTGTTTTTAACGTAAGTGATACTTGAGTTGCCATTTTTTACCTCGATGATTGTTTACATCACTCTCAAAAGATGTAAATGTTTACAGAATTTAATATATTTTATATTAAATGTAAATAATATGGAGAACGACTCCGAATCTCCTTTTCGACCATCAAAAAATCTCAGAGGACACACAATCATGGCTTTAGACTTTAACAAAGCAGCGAAATCCCTTCTGCTCGATCTTATCAATACCAAAGCAACTCGTACGCTGAAGGAAGAAGAACTGCAGTTTGGTAATCCGCAGACGTCTGACCAGCATTCCAAGAATACCGTTATCCAGCTTTCTGCTGCTGTTGAAGCAGAAAACCTGCAGGGTACTCAGCAGTTCTACTATGATCGTCTGGCTCTGTCTGACGTTTTCGCTGATGTAACCAGCGATGTTACTTTCGAACTGCCGCACGGTACTGACAGCATCCAGGCTTCTGAACTGGTAAGCAAGCTGGTCACCAAATTCGGCCTGGCTTCCCTGACCGGTGAAATCAAAGAAGAAACCTTCCAGCTGTCTGCAGGTACTGTTGGTCAGGTAACTCTGACTGCAATTGAAGATGGTCTGGTATATACCGGCACCCTGCAGGTTGCACTGACCTACGCAGCAGCACCGGTTGAGAAAGATGACCTGGCAACCGTTCTGGCGGATAACGTAGCTGATGGCTTCGAGAAACCGACCGTTGGCGTTGTTGGCTAATAAGCATATAGAGCAATAGTATGGGTTTTGTACAGCTCGACTATTGCTCTTCTACAATTTGGTTGTAACAATCTGCGTGGTTGCACGCTTATCTTTCTCATTGAGCGCTTCGTAAGAAGCGTCGTGTTGAAAGGGTTGTGGATCTCCTCAAGCGGCCAGGGACCCAGACCAACCTGAATAAACACAAACAAACCTTAAGCCCCTCCTCAGCCCTTATCGGGTTGGGGAGGGGTCTTATACGTCTTTATGCGTTTCGTTCGTTCTGATGCGTTTTAGAACGGTTTACGGCAGGGTTTTATTCAGCACTGAAACCGTTCAAACGGATAGCTTCATAACGCTTACGTTCACGACGCTTGCGTGCCTGCCAGCCGTAAATGAACTTCTCGTCTTTCTCACGACGTTCAGCCAATTCGATGTAATAGGTGCTCTGCATATCCAGCATCGCATCGATGAGATAATCTTTACCTGTTTCTCCACGTTTAGCGATGTAAGCATCAAGAGCCGCCAGTGATTTGGGACCCATTGCGCCATCAGCGTCAATATCTTTCCAGTAAGTTTGACGATTGTTCATGACGTTGAGATAACGCTGGAGGTTCTTAACCGCAACAGATTTGCCTGCGTTGATGCCCAGGTCAAAGAGACGGTCAGCTAAGAATACCGAACGTTTCATGACTTCATCGAGCTTCATCTTATCCCAGAAGTGGGTTTTGTAGATAAAGAACGCCATATCGTAAGTAAGATCGCGCATCTTACCGTTCCAGCCGAATTTCGTTTTCAGCGTGGTTTTGTATTGATCGGCAAGCGCTTTCGTCACGCCCAAATTAGTTTCATTACCGCTGTCATCCGGGTCGTTGACGTATCCCGCTTCGATATTGGTTTTGTCACGGATGATAAATTCGCAGGTAAAATCTTTTTCAGTAATCTTAGCCATTAGAACTCCTCGTTGGAATAACGATTTAAAGGAACAGGAAAGCCCTAGAACACGATAAACGATTTAAACCAGGCAAACCCCAGACTAAACTTTTCGAAGCGTTAGAACGCGTTCTAGAGCGCAAAATCAAATACCTTTGGTTCCCTTCACGTGATGTGCAATTTCTTCAACCATTGCACGTAGAGCACGAAGCTGCTGATCGTGTTCGTACCAGCCACCTAACAGAACCCCGCTATACACCATGGCGTCAAGACTTAACAGTCCTTTATCTGATACGTTGATCATTTCAGGGAACTGTTCTTGTACACGTTGTGCGATAACACCGATCTTCTCTACATCAGGATCGTAGTTGTGACGGAAACGGGCAAGCCCGCTGCGTGCCATCTCGCGTAAACGTTCGCTAAGAGATTCTGGGTGGTCTTTCAGATAACGGATGTCGTGTTTACTGCGCTCATCCGAGCGAATGTATGCGTTAGGAACATCGATGTTGCTGTTGAAGTACAACGCGCTACCGCCACCTGCAGAGTTCCCCCAATAGAAGCGAGTGATCTCACCGCCACCATTCTCCGTGATGATAACATGTTTACCTAAACGTGTGCCGCCGTTACCGTCAACGAAGACCAGTTTGTTTCCGCTGTAGGAACCCCAGAACAAGCGTGTGTCAATGATGTTTGTTGCAGCGAGGCGAGCGTTACGTGGTGTAGAATACACGGTGTTAACATCTTGCTGCGCTTGCGCATCGGAAGCGATACCGTAGTTCTGAACATTCCCTAAACCTACCTGTGCCTTCGTAACGGCGTGTGGGTTGTCTCGACGGTTAGCGTGAGCGTTAACCAGATCACCCGCCAGTTTCTGAATTGCCCAGTTGGTAGACTGTGGCGTCATGTAACGGTTAGTTGCAGAACCACCTTGCGCTTCAGCTTGGTTAGCGGTTGGGTAGTTCTCAACACTTCCTAACCCTACTTGTGCCTTAGACACTTGGTGTGGGTTATTCTTGTCGGCGATGTGCGCATTAAGCGGAACTAACGCAAAGGTCTCAATGGACGCTTTGGTTGTGTTCGGTGCCATTAATCGGTTAGCTGCAACCCCGGCACGCGCTTCATCCTCAGAAGCCATCGGATAGTCTTGCACGTTACCTAATCCCACCTGGGCTTTAGTTACCTTGTGTGGGTTGTTGTAATCGGTTTTGTGCGCATTAAGCGGAATCAATGCGAATTGTTCGATCGCTGCAACGGTACGCAGCGGCGTCATGAAACGGTTGTTCGCTGTTCCGTCCTTCGCCTCGCTATCCGAAGCGGTCGGGAAGTTATCAACGTTCCCAAGGTTAACCTGCGCTTTGGTGACGCTGTGCGGGTTATCTTTACGATTAGCGTGAGCATCGACTAGGTCACCACCCAGTTTAGCAATCGCCCACCCAACCGTTTGTGCGGTCATGTATCGATCAGGTGCGGTACCGGCTTCTGCCTCCGCCTTGTTTGCGGTAGGATAGTCTTGCACATTACCTAATCCCACCTGGGCTTTTGTGGTTTCGTGCGGGTTATCGGTGCGGTTAGCATGCGCGTAATGCAGATCGGTAAGGTCTTTATCCGCTGCTTGCATGTCTTTGCGTAGCTGATCGATTGCCGCCCAGAGACGGTTATCGGACGCAGCATCACCGATAAGTATTGCGGCTTTCAGTGAATAGATCGCTAAGCAAAGATGTTCGGTACCGTAGATAGCACTAACGTGGTGGATGTGTGGTTCAGGCGGATAAAGTTCTGGTTTGTTCTTGATATCATCCCAGTTGATCGGACGATCGTCAAGCTTGAGTTCTTCGATAGCCTGATATAACGCGTCAATAAGACTTACGTAAACACCACCGATGATACGATAGTCGTTAACTAGCGTACCCTCGATATCATCGTTGATAATGGCGATTGCCGCACAGATTTCTTTACCTGCGTAAAGCGTGGCATCCTGATACAAGAAGATGGGCTTATAATCCACGCCTCGTACCAGTGTCTTACCGGTAAGCTTTTCAGTGATGACCAGACTTTCGGTGAAGAACGGTCCACCATCAAGGGCGTAACATTTATTCTCGGTTCGTGGAACGGTATGCTCTTCACCAACGATGTGGTTGCTAGCGAGTGTACCGGTCCAGTCCTCGGGGTACTTCAGGGTAATTGGTGTCGACATAACCTGGAGGTCCTTATAACGTGACTGTACCTAATTTGGTTGTCTTATTGAGATCAATGACAGAGATTTGAGTATCGCTGGTCGTAATCGTTCCGATATTAACGCGTTGTCCTTTATCATCTTCTTGCTTGTAGATGGTTAACTCCAGTTCTAGCTGGTCGCCATTAGGAACAACGGAAACGTACCATGTCTTATTACCCGGTGAGCTATTATAGTCTTTTAGGTTATAATGGCTTTTAGGTAAGGTCATGACCTTACCGGCAAACAAGCAGGTGATATCTTCGTTGACGTAGATATCGTATCCGGAGGCAGCAACGACCGTAGAAACCATATAACGAACTGTCACCATATCGGTAACGTAATCACTCACCGTTTTGCCCACGACATTAAAGATCTGACCACCGTTACCCATCACCGTAGAGAGTGCCGTATCGACGTAGCCTATCCCCCAAACAGGGTGTACGGTCCAGCGGTAACCGCTAGTCTGCAAATAAGCGTACATCCCTTCAAACGCTATTCGTACCCAGTTCCCATCGTTCTGACGTCCAGCTCGGAACTGATATGTGTTCTGGTTCCCTGCAGACTGACGTGAATACGGAACATGTCCTGCAACGAGCCAGCCATCGCTCACCTTCTTGTAAGCTAACGCACCCCAGGCTGAATTCTGACTGCCGATAGTTGTTGAATCGGTTTCCTCGACATAACCCAACAGTTTGGTTACACCCGTCACTGTGATGGCTCCTTTACGTGCAGATACGGTAACCTCTGCAGCGATTCGTCCGTGTACGCGTGTACTGGTATTACAGCCAGCAACAAACAGGATACACGGCGCATTAGTACCATCTGGAGGCACCGCTAACGCATGCCGCCACTGACTTACCCCTGACAACTTAGATCCTGTATATGCGTTCCATACGAGCTGGCCGCCTGCTTGCAGGTTAGCTGCGGTTATGCTGATGGCTTCACCGGAAGGTGCAAGTTTAGCTGCGTCGTAACCGACATTACTGGATAAGCTCGCATCGGTTAAATAAGACCCGCTAACCACCGTATTGTCATCGCTTAAATGTACGGTTAGGAAAGGTAACGACATTTGCCCTGCTCTAACCACCACGTTGTTGGAAGGCGGGAAACCGTAAACATCGATGCCCTCGCCCTGATAATGGTAGTTGAGGTTCCAGTCATAGGTCACCAAACGCGCTTCGAAATTACCCTGTCCACCACCGTTTCGAGAGTTAACGAAAACCTTGTTCTTAGAAAAGAAACCCAGGTAACCATGGGACGCAAGTGCACCAACGACACGATCGCCAATGCTTTTCCAGTTTGAGTCGTACTGTATTCCATTGGTCGGGCCGAGTTTGGCAAGTTCGTCGAACACGTTTCCAGAGAAACCTTTGATGGTGTACGATCGTGCGTAGGGGGCGGATAAGTTGTCGTTTTGAATCGCAGCAACTTGACCGCGCTCATCGATTTCGATATTCCCCGTTCCGTTACCCGAACCCCACTGCCAGAAACCGTCGTTATATGCGCTTGTCCCTTCGGTTGTACTGGAAGGTCCTACCCAATCAATACCACTGCTGGTTGACGTGTAAGTTGATTGTCCAGCGCCTGGGTTCATGCTGTAACTGTTGTTGGTGGTTTCAAAATCCAGATAGAACTGATGCAGTCCGTTTTTAGCCTGATTGTTACGGTTGTTCGTCCACCACGCCGAAGCAATCAGAATACGTGCTTTAGTGCCTTTGGTTGCTGCGAGCAGACGAATCTGAGCGCGCCAGACGATTTGACCGATCCCGTCAGAAGGGAAATCGTTCGCACTTATGCGGTTGCAGACAATCATCTCGGCGCTATTGCTTACCGCCGTTCCTTCTATCGTTTTACCGCTGATATTCGTAAGCTGCGTAGCCGTTACGCTGCCGCCGCTGGGACCTATGGAAGATTTGGTTACGGTATAAACGTTGAAGTAAAGTTTATAGCTGTTGGTATTCGCAATAGCAATATAGATTTTACCGTTAATTTCCCAGCAACAGACATTAGGTGAGGTGTCTATAAAGCTGGCGAGACCGCCATCGAGGTATGCTGCCATGTGCTTGGTTGAGTCAAACGTCCCATCTGTTAATGCAATAAACATTTTAGGACTACTACCGCTTTCAAAAGCAGCTTGACCTAACATGATACCGTTTTGATGACAGTATATTACCGTAGGGATACGGTCGAGCGTCGCTGGTTCATAACGACGGCTGGTTGGGATAACTTCGGTGATTTGTCCGTTTTGATCTGTTTTACAGATAACGTAGTAAACTCCTTTCTTCACGCTGTTCGTTGCCGAACGCAGTAATACGATAGTACCGTCGGATTCACGGCATACACCGTAACGACGGTATTTGTCGGTTAGGGCAATAGCACCATCGGCAGAGCCTTCAATTGCCAGAGGAAAATAACTTTGGTCCCCGACCTGTTCGATATCGGTTGCGCTAATATCGATGTATTTTTCCATCTCGGTGTTGAACTCAGCGGTACTGTAGGCACCGAGATCGCTCGCTTTTAGTCCTGTTGGATTGTTGCGACTGGCAATACGCGTAGTAACGCTACTCACCAGCTCGCTGAACTTTTTCATTGCCATTATTCACCTCGATTAAATAGGCGAGTCAGGAAGCTGTCCGTCGTCGATTTCAACGGTGCCGATCTTACGTGTTGCTGCGAGGTGTACGGTACCCTGAACTTTGTTCCATGTCCCGATACGCATCACGTTTTTGTAACTGCTGTTGCTATCCGTTAATGTGTAGACGAAACCGCTATCGGTGACAGCAAGATAAACCCAGCCAACAGATTCACTTACACCAGACACATCCAACGTCGTTGCGGGAACAACACCCTCTTTGGTATTGTATTCGGCAACACCTTCCGACAAACTTATTTTTCCGTTGTTGTACGAACCGAACGGTACGGTACGATCACGACTGAAAAAAAGAAAGGGAAGATAGCGTTGCGTGACCAACGGCGCAAGCTCAGGAGCTACCTCTGTTTTCGTATACACGTCAACTTGTTTAGGCGTTACTTCATGCGGGTTCTTCTGGGTAAGATAATTACCCCATTCAGAAAGCAGTGTGGAGAGCTTCATGATTACCCCATATAACGTTTTTGGCCGAGAATAAAGACCTTATTAAGAACGACCGAGGTGATCGCTGATGCGTTGCAGGTGACCTGGCCAACACGAATCGCGGTTGATGTGTCGACACCCGCACTGCTGTTCCAGCTCCAGCTGAGCCCATTATTTTTCTGATGAATGAAAAGATATCCGGTCTTATTCGCCCAGTCGGACGTTAATGATCCGATGTTGATTGAACCTGCCGACAAGAGATAGTCGGTACCTGCAATCATTACAGGGATGTTCGGGAAGTAGAACGTCAATCCACTGAACGTAACATCGTTGATGGATTGTTTCCTGATATCAGTACAATCACCGAAATACGCGACAGGGAGTACTCCCTTAGGCAGCTTTTCTGCGATTCTTGTATCGATCGTATTTTTATCAGGTGCATCGATTTGTGTCGCGGTGACTTGGTTAGGGTTATCCTTCCTTGCGTACCATGTCGTCATGCGAGCACCCAATTCACTCATTTTTGTGCCCATTTTCACATCCTATCGAAAAATAAAAAGAAGGAAAGGTGGGTAGAACCCACCCATCCGTTATAACGTTTCGAAGTCGGTTGCTTTGATAACCGCGTTGAAGTTGGCAAGGAATTCCTTAAGCAACGCTTGGAAGACATCACGGAATGCCGTGTTCGTCTTCAAGCTGGTTAAATAATCGTTCTTAAGGTAATCGCTCAGCTTACCGATCTTCTGCATCTTCTCGCCGTCTTCGTTCTCTCCAGGTTCTTGGCTGTTGATGTTAACCCATTTGATCCCTTCGAGATCACCATCGGCAAGGAAGTTAGCTGGCGTTTCATCATCATTCAGGATTTTAATGGTGTCGCTGGATTCAATACCGCCGTAAGCTTCCAGAAGCTGGTTGATTGTTAGCGTATTGACGTTGATCGAACCATTAACACCATCAATACCGATACCTGTACCTGTGATGGATGTCGCCGAAAGATCGATCGGTCCGGTTAACTTACCACCGTTGATCGGTAACGCACCAACTTGCTCGGCGGTGTGCGTGTGGTTGGCTAACGCCGCGAACGCCGAGATAGACTTGTATGTCGAATACGGCGTCATGTATGCTGATTGGTTGGTGTTGTCAGCAGCTTCAGTATCGGTAGCAACATTAAAGTTCTGCACGTTGCTAAGACCAACCTGCGCCTTCGTTACTTCATGTGGGTTGCTCTTATCGACAACGTGCGCTGCAAAACCATCACCGGCTAAAGCGATAATTGCTGCTTTTGTCGCAGCCGGTGTCATATAGCGGTTGGTTGCTTCACCCGTTTGTGCTTCCGCATCAGAAGCAACAGGATAGTTCTCAACGCTTCCTAACCCAACCTGAGATTTTGTTACTTTGTGAGGGTTCTCAGTATTCGCGATGTGGCTACTGAACCCTTGACCAGCCATTTGCTCGATTGCGTAACGAACAAGTATTGGTGTCATGTACTTGTTGTTAACTTGGCCATCAATCGCTTCTTGGGTGGTGGCAACCCCAAAGTTCTGCACGCTTCCCAGACCGACTTGGGCTTTTGTCACCCCATGTGGGTTGTTGGTGTTACCGATATGTTCGGTTACGGTTGGAGTGATTAACGCTGCGATAGCGGCCGCCGTGGTCGCAGGCGTCATGTATTTATCGTTAGCAACACCCGCAGCAGCTTCTACGTTAGACGCTAAACCGTAATTTAATACACTTCCTAACCCAACCTGAGCTTTTGTCACCCCGTGCGGGTTATTCTTGTCCCCGGTGTGAGTTGTCAGCGAAGCATTAACGTTATCGATACGCGTACTTAAGCCATCGGTGATTGCTTTGATTGCTGCTCGTACACCCGCTGGAGTCGTGTACAGATTAGTGGCAGTACCGGTAATGGTTGTATTACTATCGGCTACACCGTAGTTCTCAACGTTTCCGAGTCCGATCTGCGCTTTGTTTACCTTGTGTGGGTTGTTGTAGTTGCTGATGTGCGCAGCGGCACTATCACCACTAAGGTTAGCGATCATCTTACGTGTCATCGCCAACGTCATGTACAGATTTTCACCGATGGTTTCCAGATCGCTCTCGGTCGCCGTTGTGAAGTTCTGCACATTTCCCAACCCAACCTGAGCCTTGGTTACTCCATGGGGATTATCGCGACGATTCTCATGCTGCAGCAATGCGGTCATTGCTTTATTGAACCCTTCTTCAAGCGGTTCTTTCAATGATTCGATTGCAGCCACCACATCGTCCCACGTCATTGTGTCGGTTTCGACATTATGTTGGTGGTTGATTGGCGGGAATACGGAAGGAACGTCGGCAACCTTTTCCCAGAATGTAACGCGAGGGTCGTAAAGATTGTTGGCTAAAACGTTAAGAATTTGTTGTTGATCAAGTGTAAACTCACCCCCCAGTGAATAGTAGTTCAGTTGCAACTGTCCACTGAATGCGGTGTCCAACAGCATGATGGAACCGTATAATTCCAGGCCGGTCAGCGCAGCCATGGCACGGAAGGGGTGAGTGCATAAAAAGTCAACGCCTTCTTCCAGATACGCGTTTGTTTCAGGGTTGTAGATCTTTAACCCATTACGAAAATATGGCGCGTATTTAGGAACGAGAAAGTTAAATCCGGTCCCCGTGGAAGGACGGACAGTGACGAGTTCTTCTGGAACCCATGCGCCATCCAAATTCCCCTGCGGGTTATACGGAAGGCGTTTAATTTCATCTGTCATGATGCGCCCTTTACAAGTTGTTAGTAAGTGTGGGATACCCTGGGGTATCCTGTGTTAACAGCGGTAAAATATTACTGTAACTATAAAATAAGGGGGCCTCTCCCATGTATACATTGGTAAAAACTTACGGATTACCCGTAGGTTCTGGCACGGCCTGGACAGCACTTGAGGCGGGTGAAAGTGTCCTGAGTACGTTGTTCTCAACGTATCAAAAACTCAAGATCCAGGTCCATGAAAGCTACGCTGACCAGCAACAAGTTATTGATCTGTACACATTTCAATCCGAGCTTCAAAACAGTAGCGACACACTTAATGCGTGGTTGAAAGCGAAATCGGATGCGCATACCAACCTTCGTGGGCAGCCCGGCGAGCTGTCGATTAAAACCCACAAGCTTTATTGCCATGACGCTATTACTGTAGGTTTTCTCCCTAAGGTTGGTAACAGTGGATATCATCCTAGCAATCCGATCCCTGAGTCGGAACGCACTGATATATTGCTAACAAAAGCGAATACGAATTACGAAAATATCGGCAAACACTGTTTGTTTACCGTAGGTGGTTACGTTCATCCTCATGTTTACGGTAAAGATGTTGGCGTCTATATCCAGGGTGGATTCAAGACGGCACAGCGTAGCCAAGAAAACGACATCGGTATGATCGATTTTAGCCGCATCGGGAGTTTGGAAATTCATGCTATCACAGAAGAGATGATTGCTGATTCCACGAAGCTCTTACCGTATAAGGATGAGATGTATATGCGGCTACCACGAAAGGTAGCCGAGGATGAAACCGTCGCGCTGGTGTTCGGAGGATACTTGCATCTTCTTGACGATTGTTACACGATTGTTAGTGACACAACAGCGAAAATAAACTGCATTAACATGTTTCTGTATGAAAGGTACTTCCGCTCCCGCAAATACCTTGATTTAACATCCCTTGGTATTTTGCTGAATGAAGAAGACCCGCAGTCCGACATTGTTGCTAATCGTTTATTGTCTGATAAAGCATTAAAAGCATGGGTTACGCATCCCTGCAGTTTTTGGGTTTATATCAAAGCAACATCAATCCAGGTTACGCAGGAACCTTTACCACGAAGTGGCGTACCAGGACAATATTTCTTAGGTAAGAAACCGGAAGGACTGATTCGAGCTGATCTAGGCGAGTTACCGGCTTACGTGCAGACTTATGAAAAACCGTTATGGGTACTTCACTCGCGCTGGGGGCTTCGTAAGAATATGTTGTTTGAAAATACACTGTATAAACATACGCGCGTTAAGCGGCTTAACGATACGCCTTATCTTCACCAGGTTTGGTTGGAAACGCATGCGACGTTGCAGACAGTACACAAGCTCGAATTGATCGATTCCAGCCAGAAAAACAAATAACCGAACATAACCCTCCTCCAACCCGTAAGGGAAGGAGGAGGGAATATGCTGTTATGCCACGTATAACGTTAGATAGCCATCGATGAGCGTATTCATCACACTGAGTTGAAGTACGACAGCTTTACTAACATCTGTACGTACACCAAATGGTAGTGTTTTGAAGTGCTCAGGATCGGTTATTACTTTCGCATTCTGTAAGTTGAGTGATCCAGGTATTGCCGACAATATCCAGCGATCATTGGTCGTAAGACCGTCGATCTCTTCAGAGAGACCCAATTGCAGTGTGTTCATTTCTGCGATTAGTGCCTCCGATTGCGCATCACCTGAGGTTAACGTATACCCATCGGTAAGTGACGCTAGAACACCATCAGACACGAACCAGTTGTACGAAACAATAGCGCCTGGGAGTTTATCGCTATCTCGATCAATGAGATAATTCAACCCAGCCAACATATTGTTGCGAATGAGGTTGTTGAGGTCGTTATGTCCTGACGTTAACTCAACAAGTAATTGACCAACCCATACTTGGTTACCGGGTTTAGGTGTTATCGCAACCTGTATCGGTGACTTGGACTTATCCAGATCCGCGTCGACGATGTCGGTTTTGTTGAGAAGGATACCGTACGTCGATGCTAAGACAGGTAATATCTCAGAAACCTTGGTTAGTGTATCTAAGGTTTCGATCTCGATGGGCCAGCGATGCTGTCCGCCAGACCAAATACCCAGTTTACCAAGATCGATGCGGTTATAATAGATGTCGACAGAGTTCACCAACCCTGAACCTGGTTGGGGATGCACGGTTAACTTGCTGTTACGCTTGTACCCTGTGCTTTCAGAAGCTTCACCGATAACCAGTTTATCCAGCGTTACGCCTCGAGCATCGAAATCGCTATGCTTTCGAATCAGCCGAAAGAGGATTTCCTTCGATTCTAACCCCAGGATTTCACTGTACTCCATTTAACACCCCTTAGGTTACGGTAGGATTTCTGCGCCTGTCGGGCCTGCCTTACGAGCTTCCAACGCACCGAGGTCGTATTTCAGTGTTAGCGTATCGTTGGTGGTATAAAGGTTGTGATAAGTCGAGATCAGATCGGTAACCTGTGCGCCCACGATTTCGTTCATGTCGAAGGTAGAACCTTGACCATCATCAGCCCGAACGATTTTATCGCCAGCAGAGACCATCCCAATTTCAGAAATAACCGCGTACTCTTCACCACCTTCGGTGAGTTTCGCCACATTGAGATATTCATTAATATCCCATGGCGTCCAAACCAAAGATACTTTACAGCTATAATCGTAATACTCCCCGGTCGCTACCAGAATTCCGGTTGTTGGGATATCCGGTCGAGGCGGGTTGAGGTTCGCGTCGGTTGGGTGCCATTCGATGGTCTGAGCAACACCGTCGACGTATTTGGTATAACGCATGGAGCGGACAACGTTATCGAAATCGATGCGACGACCGTAATAACAGATATACTTTTTACCGCTTTCCAGTGTCTCGATACGACGTAATCCAAATTTAGCGCGTTCGTCCGTGGTCAAATCGTTACCGACTTCACGCATCACGAAAGGTTTGATTTTCCATGGTGAAAGATCGCTTGCTTCGTGTGCGATCGGCATCGAGGAAGGTATGCCGTTGGCATTGCGGATGAATTCGTGACCCAGGTTACCGATACAGAAGTAACGTACCGCTGGATTACCTTCAGGATAGATCTTTGCTTGAATCTGAAGCTTTTCATTCAAGGTACTATGCTCTTCCCACGCGTGAGGAAGACCGAGCGTAAGGTTAGTTTGTACTTGACCGCCGATAATCGTACGGACGATACGATCGGTAGCACGGATTTGTGTAGAAGCCATGTCTTTTCCTATTTAATCAGTTATATTGCATCAACAGGATACCGCCGTAGTTCGTGCAGTAATCTTGGCTAAGCGTAACGATAACGGCGTTAGCGAACACAGGGTTAACAGGATAACCCTGTGCGATGAGTTCTGTTGTTTTACCGGTTGCGAGCACGGTGGCTCCGTAAAGGTTGTTTTCGTCTTCACGGCCGTTATAAACCCATGGGGTTGGCGCAACGTTATTGAATAAGCTAACCAATGCGCTTAAATTACCACCAACTTTTAACCCAGCAAGATCGGAACGGATAGCCGTGCAGTCTATAGCGTAACTGTAGACCAATGCTTGGATACGATTTGCGGTGTAGTACGGGAAATTGAGACCGGTCATCACCGTGGTCTTCATCATCCCCGCAATATCGCGGGCGCTATCGAGAAGATAGAACGTAACACTCCCCGTCCAAGCCAACCCGGTTGTTTTCAATTCTACGACATGAGGGAACGGATATTCATCGCCTCGAACAATCGGAGAATCGACACAGCTATCCTGATCGATAACGATTCCGTACGTTGATTGGATCAGAGGAATAAGATCGTGCGTTGTTTTAACCCCGGCATCGATAGCAAGCTTCGGTTCCATTCCCAAGAAGAAATCTTGGATAGGAATACGATCGTACCATATGTAGCTACTTTCACGGTATTGTGCTGGTGTTACCGTTGCCGAAGGCGACACTTTAGCGCGAGTGTTTCGGTTGTACGCATGGTTTCCGTTTTCAGCAACGTCCGAGATCTCAAGCGCATCGAAGTTAAAGTCGAAGTCAGGATTGGCTGCCTGAATAAGTTCAGCAACCAGTACTTTAGGACTTTTGTTTAACAATTTCTGACTCATTGTTTATTCCTTAGCCTTGTTCTTCTGGAGAACGACCCTGGAGGCTTGCGGTATGTCCGTCGACATTGTAATAGAAAATCAATGGACCACCAACGGCAGTGCAGTAGTTCTCATCCAGACTGATCTCGATACCGTATTGGTAACCCGCTCTTGCTGGAATACGTTCACCTAACTCACCGTTGAAATCCACTTTAGCGTTATACAGGTTATACGGTGCGGCGTTGTCGTCTAATACCCAACGATCGGTCGTCATTTCAGCCAGAAGGTCTGCGACCATCACATCACTAATGACGGTACCTGTTACCAGCGAAGCCAACAGCTCACCGTAGTCAGAAGTGTCGCGACTGTAACTGTAGATTTCACCGCTAGCACGTACGCCCTGTCCGAAGAACTTAAGACCGTCCAGCTCTTTGATCGCGATAATATCATCAAGATTCGGTACACGCGATTTCATCAAGATACGAACGCTTCCCGTCCAAGCCAGGCAGCTAGATACGACACGAAGCAATTGCCCGTTAACGGTATCCCAATTAAGTTCGTCATTGACGATTTCTTCCGCGGTAAGGCCAAGACCGAATCGTTCTTTGATGATAGGCCAGATATCACGCATTTTGGTGGCGTCAGGTGCATCGATAAGAATAGGTGCTACGTTACGCAGATACGCACCGATGTTAATACGATCGTAATACAGCGTCGTCGAACCTTCATAATCGTCTAACTCAGTAAGCTTAGCGGTTGCCGTTGCCGTAATCTGGGTATCGCGCTCGTAGGCGCTTTGGTTGGTAGTTGGTGTTCCTAAAACCAATAATTCAGGGGTTAGAACATGTTCTCCGTTCTGGGGTGGGTTATCATGGTTGATAAGACCATACACGAGATCGGATGAGGGTAAAGAGACATCGACCGGGTAAAGTTCGGCGCTGTCAATAGTTGTTACCGTATCACTCACGGTGGCCTCCTCGCCAGGAATTAGTTAAAAAAGACTTTACGATTTGCTGCGCTAACACGTTAAGCGTCCTCGGTAGGCAAAGGTTTAACAATCAAACGATTGAGCGGATTCGATAGGCGTATACTGATAGGCTTATAAGCGACATGATTCGTCTCACTTAGAACCGCTGATCTGAAACGACCGTTCAACTGTTTGTAAATCGGTTCTATCCAGAGACCTTGAAGATCGCGTTTACGGAAACGTTGTTCGAACGGTTTGATGGGTTTTACGGTCAGCCCACGTAACGATTCCGATAACAGTCGCTCGCGAAGATCGCGTGGTGCCCTGCCTGGGAATGGTGCAAGCCACAACCCGTCAAGCGGATTTTTACGGAAGCGTAACGAGATAGGATCACTAATGACTTGTGCCCAATATTGCGTACTGAATCGAACGGTTTGGGTATTCTCGTAACCGCTACAGTCACACCAGGTTGGTTTCGGAGGCGCTTCCAAACTTTCAACCGCCGATTCACGCCAGTTCGTCATCGGGTTGTTATCATGTACGAATTTGATAACTTCCGTAGCTTGGTTATCCGTATCATGAACGTTTGCTTGTGCCCAGTCTTCCCACAGTTCTTCGCTACCGCTTACTAAACTCGAACCAAGACGGATGGCAATTTTGTTTAGTGGTTTGATTGGATCGCTGTTGATTGTCTGGATAAAATGAATGGTGTAACTGCTCAATGTCTTAAGCAACTGCAGCATTCCGTATTGAATATCCTTAAGACTGGTGACATCTTCCAAGTCTTGACCGGTGGCCTTCGTGAAGATATCGAGAGCCAGAATTCCCGCTTCTTCTTGACTGATTGCGTCAAGCTCCCAATCCATCGCTAAGAACCATTCCTTGTAAAGCTGTCCAATACCGAAGTCGACACCAACATCCATGTAGAAATTCTCAACGATTGCTTCAGCCATACCTCGAGCTTGATAATGCTCTTGGAGCTGATACATGAACTGATGACGACGCCAGCCCTGGTAAATCTCGGTAACGACGTTGAGAAACTCTTCAGTACTGACAACCGCACGCAGCGTCACTTGCTTATCCAAACACCACCAGATCAGTTTATCGGGAATGATAACAGGATCGGTAATGCTACGGAGATGATCGAATGTCGGTAGCGTTAACACTCGGACATGGTTAGCATGTATCTTAGGTACTTCAATCAGCGTCATGCCCATCGAATAGTTCAGCAGATACAAGAACAGCTTGTATGCATCTTTCATCGACATCGTCATGGTATCACCCGTCACCGGGTTGGTTGTCGTTAACCGTGACTGATACATGCCTATTGCGCTAAGATGGATCCATTCATTCAGCAGGAAATCATACTTAGGATACAATTCACTGTCTGTAAGGTCTTCGGCTTCACTTTCCAATACCTTGGTCGTTAAGGTATTGTTGTCGTGCATTGACATCTTCTCTATTGTGCGGTTAAGCTCGGTATAATACTCCGCTTCGTTATCCCGCGCTAAAGGGAACTGCTGCTGCATCACGGTAGTGACCTTACGTCTTACCGTGCCGTTACCGACGATCTCTTGAAGGTTAAGCGGTTTACGCTCCATGTAAACAGTGGGTTTTAACGTCTGGGGTATCTCGGAAGCGTCTTGTTTGATTGAGAACGCGCCGATTGGAATTCCACGATCGGTTAATACCTTTTGAATGAGCTTATCGTAGTTTTCCGTTCTGCCCATGTTTCTTTCGACGTAAGCGATGTTACGATAGAACCAGAGCATTTGGGATTCGGTCATGTATCGCTTGAATCGATCAAGACCTTGATGGCTTGCCAGGTAACTCCAGATATGGAAGCTATGGGCATAATGGGTATGACAGTTTTCCCAACGAATACCTTTTATCATCTCAGGTATTTGTGTGAATAGAATGGCGTATAGCGCAGGCCAATGAAGCATATCGACGCTTTCATACGCCGGATGTTCCCAACGTCTAAAGTAGTCGTCGATTTCCTGTTGTAACCGTGGAATAAGGTTGGCCTCGCGCGACTCAACCTCTCGTGTATCGTACCAGAGAATCTCGTGATTGCGGGCTGCAATTGCTTTCTCGATATCGATGGGGTTAAGGATACCCAAGATCAACATACGTTGTTCCGGGTACCGCGCAATTAAACGATTGAAATAATCTCCGCCATACGCGTACTCCCTTGCCGTCATGCGATGCCGTAGCATGTTTTCCTTGGTGAACTCGATCTCTTCGAGCGTATCCAGGGAATTTACGGTCATCATTGTCTGACAAGGATGATACTCGCCAGCGAGATTCATGTAGTATAACCACGTGCGTGGGTCGTCCCCGACGGCCATCTGGTAGACTTCGGAAACCTTGAGGTTTAACCGTTCTGCCGTGATGTCGCTTTTAATAATCAGGGTGTCCGTTAGACGCTGCACGCTTTCCGAATAAAGCTGATAGTCAGTGTTGGACACGATCGGTCCTCCAAGGAGCCAGTGTAAATGAACGATATAAATAAAGGGCGCGTCGCCCTCGAACGTCAAATGAGCAATAATGACGTTGCGAAGGCACTCATGAACAAATTTGTCGCTCCTGCTCCGCAGTCACGTCTTTATAATACACGTGAAGCGGAAGGAGCGAGCGGTCGTTTCGGGTTAGTTGTTCCCGACCAGATGACGATGAACACGGTTACGCGTGCGACCGCGACAAACATCGAGGATAATAAAAACATCCTCGAGTTGTTCCCTGAACTTAAACGCGTGATGCAGATCTATGTTGCCGCGTTGACGAACCCTAACGATCTTAAGACGGTCGAGATGTTTATCGATAGCGAAGATTTCCCCGGCAGAGTCGCAGAAATCGTTCAGCCGATGATCGACACCATCGACACGCATTTTAAGAATATCTATAAAATAAAGACGCTTATCCCTCGTATCATCGAAGATGTCTTCTTTATCAAGGGTAGTTATAACTTCGTTGTTCTGCCAGAAAGCACGCTCGACCGCGCCATCAATGGTAACGGTCAACTGAAACTTGAAGAATACGGTTTTAGAGACAACCATTTTGCAAGTTGGGGGCTTCTAGGTAACGACAGTCGCAAACGGCACGAAAATCAATTACCTGCGACGGTTTCGATGGAAGATTATTTCTCAGGCGCTAACGAAACCATACCGTACGATCCTGTTGTTCGCATAGACAGCATTAAGTTTACCAATACCCTGCTTCGTGATAAGGACGGTAAATTCATTGAGACGAAGATCGATATTCCGGATATGGTTACGGTTGTCGATAATCCAGATATCCTCCGTATGCCTATTTTGCATCAACGTCGAGCAGCGACAGCAGTACAGCGTGCGTTACGTGCGAACACGTTAGGAGGTAGTGGTTTGGTAACACTATCTGGCGATCCGACCCAAACTGCCAACCGGCGTGAGCTGACGCAAGAACAGGTTAACGAGATTTGGAATAAACTCAATATCCAGCGCCATACCAAGGTATCACCAGTTTACGCGCTGGCAACCCCAGATACGCTTGATCGTCAAAGTGTCGGCCATCCTGGTGTAATGCATGTACCACCTGAGTCATTAGAACCGGTGCATGCACCAGGCGATCCAGAGAACCATATCGGGTATTTAGTTCAGTTGGATGAGTTTGGTTATCCGGTGCGTTTGGTTGAAGATGCAGCGTATTACAAGCAATTGGAAGGTCGGTTGTCGAAGATCACCGCAGATATCGCAGGCACTTCAAGCAACGGTATGGCGAGCGAGATGATCGGAGCGGCCAAGAACATGGTCCAAGGTACGTCATGTAATCAGGTAGACATGTCGGCCTTCGTATCATCGTACGAATCACTGATGCAACGTTACATTGTTGAACGTATCGTTAACGGTTATCTTGGTAGTGCGGTGGAAATTGGTGCGACATCATCGTTTTATCTGTCCATGCTTGCTCGTAGCCTCGCTCACAAGCAGACCCGTGTTTTGTTTATTCCTCGAGAGATGGTTACCTACATCGCTTATGAATACAACAAATACGGTATCGGTCGTTCGCTGCTTGAAAGTACGAAGATGATATCGTCACAACGCGCCATGCTCATGGTTCAAGAACTGATGGCGAAAATCAAAAGTTCGTTGAACTATACGACGCTAAGCGTAATGCTTGAAGACACCGACAGAAACCCGGTCGATACCGTCGAACAAGCGCTGCATAGTTTCGCTCGAGTCTACCAGTCTGGTTTTCCATTGGGTGAAACTAACCCAATGGATATCATTAACGCGTATGAACGAAGCTCGATTCGATTGAAGGTTGAGGGGAATAACCCGCGTTTCCCGAAATTGAATACAGATGTCAGCGTCGAGCAGCGTAATTATCAGTCTCCTGATAATGAATTGATGGATCGTTACCGCCGTGACCATTTCATGGGCTTGGGGGTTTCTCCAGAGATTATCGATACTTCCTACCAATCTGAATTCGCGGCTTCTGTGATTACAGCTAACGCGATGCAAGAGAAACAGTTCACGGTTTGTCGTGAGGTCATCACGAATGGGTTAACCGATCACATCAAGAAGTACACAGCTTACAGTCCTGTATTGTTGACGTCGCTACGAAACACAGTTCGTGCGAATATGTCTAAGCTCTCCCAAGCACAATTGAAGCAGCTTTTTGGTAGTGATTTCGAAAACGGCGTTATTCGTAACGTTAACGCTTATCAGGAGATTGACGACCAATCAGCAACAATGGATCTGGATTACTCTAAACCAGAAGTCCAGGAAGTTATTGCCGATGCTTATGTATCCATGTTCTTAAACAGTCTGCAGGTGCGTTTACCGGATAGCAACGCTCGTCGCCTTGAAGATCAGGTACGTGAATATAATCAGTACAAAGAAGCGATCACTGCGCAACTTGATGATTATTTAACGCCTGATTACGTCATGGGTCTGGGTGGGGTTGATGAAACAACGCTGCAGATGATTCGCGCATGCATTATTGGTACTGCGATGCGGACATGGGCGAAAGAGAACAACTTCAATCAGGAGCTGGCCGATCTCTTCAGTCTTGACGATAAGAAGAATGCCGTGCAAGATTGGAAACGTGCGTCCATGGAGCATATCGAAATCATGGGTAAATGCATGGGTGATTTTGCATTGTATATTCAGAATCTGACGAAGAAAATCGAAGAGAAGATGGGAGATCAGGCACAGGACGGCAGCGTTTCATCTGATGGTTCTTGGTCATCCGATTCAAGTAGCGATACGGGTTCTTCTGATGACTTCAGTGGCGGTGACGATTTCGGAGATACCGATTTCGATACCGAAACGACAGAGGAAACTTCAACAGAGGAAACAACCACATCTGAGGATACGAATACCGACGCAACGTCAGAAGACGATACTTCAGGTGACATTGTCTAAACGGATGTAAAAAAAAAAATAACACATAGTTAACCTTCTCCCCAACCCGATGAGGGAAGGGGAGAAGGGCTATGCGCTATTTAATTTATTTAGAGGTTAACCACGATTCAATTGCGGTGAGGTTGCATTTCAGTTCGCGCCAACTAGGGTGTGGTGGGATCACAGCACCTTTGTCGATTACGGTTAGCTGAGCCTGGTACTTCTGCTGCATACGCGTTACCGTATCGCTTACCGAGAGGAAAAGCTGGTAACGTTCGTACGCTGTCAGTTCGCGGTCCTGATAAACCGCGTAGGAGGCTAACGTAACCTCGCGTAAGTCCTTTGCGTCCACAGGGACGGTGATGAGTTTATATTGGCTCATGCGGTTTCCTTATCGACTAGGGTATTGCAGTTTGCAATACCCGTCATCGGATGATAACTTAATTACTGCTCTTCACGTTCCAACAGATACTCGGAAGCAGTAATACCGTTTACCGTACGTACTGCTTTCAGACGAGTATCGTCGCTCAGAATCACGGTAACAGACTGCAGACCTTTTACTTTGGTCTCGAAGGTCTTGAACACTTGATCCAACATACGAGCAATGCTTGGGTTGGTTGCAGCCGATGCGTGAGTGTAACCGCTCTGGTTCAGCTTCAGAATCTTGGCGCTGGTCGGTACGCGAACAACAACATGTGGACGCATAGCGAACACGCTATGATTAAACCAGTAAGCATCGTTACTATCTTCGTCGGTGACGATGTCTGGGTTAACGCGCATGTCTTCAATAGACGCATCCGCCAAACGACGTTCGATTTCGTCGGCGTCCAGAGAGCCATCCTTCTCCAGTTCTGCACGATACTCACTCATGGCAACCAAATGACGTTCACGATTTACCGTGGATTTTTCGTGAGCCGCTTTCAGGTAGTCATGCATGTTGTACAGTTCAGCCATGGAAAGACGAATGTTCCACTGACCATCTCCATCACGATTGCAGTAGAGACACTTCAGCATGCTGACCCAGGTATGGTAGCAATTGGCGAATTCATCTTCAATGAACTTCTGATCCATTTTAAGATCGTGAATCAGCCAACCAGACAGTTCTCCGATATCATCAACGAAGCTAGAGATGGTGGTTTCAGAGAAGTTCTTCGGTACGATACGTTTGATCAGCTTGTTGACGTCTTTGGTCATGCTATCGTTCAGGAAATGCCAAATACGCAGAGGAATAACCTCTCGATACTGTTGCATGATCTGACGATAAGCTGCAATATCGTCGCTACGACCTTTATCAATAGACAACGCATCCAGGAATTCATGGATTGCATCCAGCTCTTTGTCGGTATAGGTTCCCAGATAGGAATTGACTGTAGCAAGGAATGCTAACGCGTCGTTTTGGTTGACGTCGGTGTTGGTCTGCTGAATGATCGCCACCGCAGCTTTGGTTTCAGCATCTTCGATGCTTGACGCTGCGATCGCGTCGGTAACGGTAAACAGTTTCATTTCGCGCTGTTCGCCAACAACGATTGGCTCACGTTGAACCGGCTTGTTAAGGCTAACGCGGACAACCTCCGCCTGTGCGATACGATCCAGTTTTACCATTTCCTGCTCAGCCATACGACGAGCGGTTGGATCTGATTCAAGTTCGATGTATTCCACTTCTTCCCCCGTGAGAGATTTAATGTCAACAATGGTTTCATGAAGAATTCCGTTTTCGTCGATACGCGCTCGACGAGCGAAGTGCCTGAAGTCATACAACGTTGGCCAGCGACAATTAGGTGCATAGTCTTTGGCTTTCAGACGCATCTGCATAAATTCTTCATGTTGAACAACACGACCGTAACGCTTAGCATCTTCGGTCGCATCAATTGGATTAACGGTCTTTGTTACCGTAGCGGAACGAACCGTACGAATGGGTTCCGGTTTCGCCTGCGCAGGTTCAGGTTGAACTGGTTTCTGCTGCCCAGCCTTAACATGCCATTCTGGTTCTTCGTACTGCTCAGCAAATTGCTCAGCCGCTGCAAAGATATCGTTGATACCACCGATATCCCCATCGGGATTCGTCGAGTATATCCGTGGTTGTGGTGCCTCGTAACGCGGTGCCGCAGTAGCAGGTACGTCATCAACAATAGGATCATCATCACCAACATCATACAAACGGTTGAACGCACAATCCTTCGAATCAATGTACGATGGGGTTTGTGGTTGGACAACCGTCGGCCGAGGTTGTGCGCCGTATCCTGGCATCGTTGGAGCCATACCACGCATAACCGCTGGACTCGGTTGGTATTGCGGTTGCGGATAGGTTCCATACGTGGAATATGCAGGCTGCTGCGGTTGACCGTACCCGGTGCTGGCCATCGCATTTGCTTGTGGCCCACGATACGTCATTCCCATCTGCATCACCTGCTGCTTCAAACCACGCGATTTTTGCGCGATTTGCGCCAGGCTCCCGTTTTTATTGAGCTGTGTATACTTATTCGCGGCTTCCGGGTTGACGCGTGATAACTCAATCGCACGATAATACTCCGGGTATTGATTAGGTTCAAAGAGCCACGTTACAAGATGATACAGCGCAACCGTGCTCACGGCAGCAGTGACGATCTGGTCGGTGGACGCATTCTGCGGCATCGGGTTGATGTAAGAGAATACGTTCCAGCAGCAATCTTCAACAAGCGATTCCATCATCATATCGCTATTGGTATAACGTGCAACGAAATCGGTCTGTATCTTGTCTTGCTGTGCGAAGTCTTTCAAGACGTTAAAGATAGCCTGACGGATTTTGACGATCGTCGCTTCTTGGGTGATGAAGTTATAGTTCTGCTGATACGCAGGCTGCTGGTATTGTGGTGGTTGATAGGCGTTATTCGGGTATGTGCTGTACGGCGGTTGCTGGTATTGTTGCTGACGTACCTGCTCCGCGGCATAATTAATCGTGCTCGCATAAGGGTTTTCGCTATAGCCCATTTGTTGATACATGTTGTTACTGCCATTATACATTTCTTACAATCCTTTTTATTTATTCGGTTATGTGTCAATCGATTATGTCACGATCGTTAATTTCTACAATTTCTTCATCGAATCGACCGACGTCTTTCTTCAAGCCTGCATTGGTTGCTGCAACGTCATTTGCAATTTGTGGGGTAACGATTAACCGACCACGCTCGTCGATAGGTGCGTACATACTGAACTTCTGACGTCCGGTTGGTTCGGAGTGCGGAAGATTCAGATAGCTCGCACAGAACGGGATGGAACCACTAACCAAACGACTCTCGTCAGCCAATGCAGCACCGCCTGCGTTTTGGCTCTGGAGAACAACATGCGTGCTCACTTTGAACAGCATGCAATCGCCAGGTGACTGAATCGATGTTGCCACTTTCTCACGTTTATCACGATTGCTCTGGATATTGAGAATCGCTTCCGTTGCAACTTGATTTCGCAACGCCTTCTGTACATCGCGATTGGTCATCTCTTTACGGTTGTTCTGTCGTTTACCACGTTCTGTGGTTTTAAGATGGAACCCCAATTTAAAGATGCTCTTACGCACATCCTCCATGACGTATTCCAATACCATCAATTCCTTACCGAACATCGTCGTGGTATCAACACGACTCATTTCGATAGTAACATTATCAATCAGATACGCCATAAATTCGTAGAAGTCATCGCAAGGAATATTTTCCTGTTTGAACTTCTTCTGTTGAATTTCGTCAACGTAAAGATCGAGACTGTCGATGTGGTGGTTTACATCACGTAACAAACGCGCATCCGCGTTGTTGTTATTAAAGATAATCAAACCGAGTAGTGTACGCCAATGGTCTGGCGCATTAGCGAACTCTTCAACCGGATAGTCTTCCGGAAAACGATCGTAATAACGGTCGATGAGATATAAGAACGCGCCGACTAGGCCAAGAACAATACGTTCCGTGCCCCCACGTTTTACAGCAATTTGAATATCTGGATGTTTATAACGTACAGCGCTAGCGCTACGACTTTTGCCGCTCTTGCTAATGCTAAAGCCTTTTGGAATAACCCCCATGGTGCGATAGATCACCCACTGGTCACGTGGAAAATCACGTTCAGCAAGATTCCGTCCGGTTACTGCTTCGACACCTGCAAAACGTCGGAAACATTCACTTACCCCGTACTTCGCAAAGAGATAGTGACCCAGGGTGGTTACGCTGGTATGGTTGATGTTGTCACCGTTCACTTTACTTTGTTTGGTAAGATGATATATTTGCGACCAGGGTAACGACAGATAATGACGAAAATCGACACCGGTTGGTGTATCATTACTCAGGAACTGATACGGCGTACGTTTAACCGTGATTTTGTCACGCGGAAGCATGATGAACGCCATGTCTTTCGTGTAACTGATTACGGGATCAGCGAGCACCGCACTGAGAATGAAGTTCGCGCCACGTAGACGCATCTTACCACCCTGACCTACCGCGGGCAATAGGAGAGGATGTCGGATAATGCAGTAGTCCTTTCCTGGCTCACGACGGTCACCTGATTCCATCGCACCATACCAGCGGAATTCTAGCATCACCATAAACACATCGGATGGCGCAAGGTCGAAAGTCAGCTTACCGCTATCCTTCCCTTTGGTTTTCTTTCCTCCGCTTAAGTAGTGAAACTGTTCGCGGGCCATACAACGACGTAGGCCATGATACACCAGATCCTTAGGTAAACTATCTTTGCTGTTCCGCCAAAGACGATCAACATAGGACTCAACATCTTGCATCTTATCGACGACGATGTTGCGTGCTATCTTCTCGTTCATCTTCGGTGCAAGCTCAGCGACAGCTTTGCAGAATCTAGGATCCATCACACACTCCTTTCAGAAAGTTGCTTAAGCAGATTAAAGTTACTTTTTCGATGAGGCTTTCTCAAGAATCTTGAAAAAGGTCATACCTATACCGACAACGGCCGCGGTTATGCTTGCAGCGGCTTTCCAAACATCGACGTTACGTTGACGTCGCGCTTCTTCCGCCTCACGTTGTCTTTTTGCCTCTTCATCACGTCGACGTATCTCAGCAGCAAACTCATCATGCTTACGTTTGGCTTCTTCGTCTCGACGACGAAGTTCAGCGACGAATTCTTCATGTTTGCGTTTAGCCTCATCGTCACGACGTTTTAAATCAGCTTGATAATCTTCGTGTATTTGTCTACGTAGATCATCTTGACGTTTCATTTCGGCTTGGTGTTGTTCCATCCTACGTTTTGATTCGTCTTTAAGCTGATCGAGTTCGGCTTTGTGTTGTTCATCGCGCAGCTTTGCATCAGCGCGATGCGCTTCGTGCATCTGTGCGATAACCGCCTTGTGTTCATCCGCCATACGTCGCATTTCAGCCATCACCCCTTTAAGGGTTTCTTCTGACGACTTACGTTCGTAGCTACGCTGGTCGAAATCATTTTTATAGGCTTCTTTTTGGATGGGGTCACGCCAATGCAGTGCCGATTCACGTGTCGGAAAAACATTGTACTTCCACATCTCTTTTTCCAAATCTTCGACCGGTACGAAGACGGAATCATTATTCCCGAAGGTAACCAACATACCTGGCGCGCCTGCCCCATTCGTTGGTTTTATTTCGAACGCTTTCCCCAGCACGTTAACCCATAGGCTATACGGATTATGAAAGTCTGGCGGCGTCCAATGGATAGTGAGTTGCGTTCCGAGAATCCGGAAACCCTCTGTTTTTCCTGTCAAGCTTCGCGCACATGTTGCGATGTAGGGGTGATCAATCCCTTTCGTAACATGGTCTGCGCTTTTGTATTCTCCTTTAACTTTTACGATTGCCGCGTTGATTTGCGCGACATACACAGGCTGATTAAAGTTCAACGTGTTGAGGTCAATTTGACATATTTCATCCAGCGTATCGTACCAGTCTTGCTGGTCTAATAGGCGCGGCATTTTCTCTGTGTTAACAATACGACTGATATGCGGTTTCCTTATCGCGTAACCTGTGCCGTTTTTAACACGGAGTATATCCCGACGTCTACCTGCGTAGACGAAATTTCTGAACGCACCATTCGCATTAGATACATCATGGCTGTCAACTATTACAGGACTACGAAATTTTGAACGTCGTACGATCCTGAATGTATTGCCGTCCTCAACCCTACCAGGAATGTACTGGAACATATTGTCGGAGGTGATAACCAACACGGTATGGCTGGATTCATTAATACACGCCCATCCTAATTCCAGGTCATATAACGGTTCAGCATAACCGTCAATGCGATATGCGTGCGTACCATCCCACGGTTCGAACGCGGTATCGCATATTGGCATGGAGGGCATCGTCAACCTCCGTCAGATTGAAAACTATCATGCATAATGCATTTCCCTTTTCTTGTTCTTATCAAGCCGACAGCCGACGGTTTCAGCATCGTTCTTAATGCTGACGCTTTGCGTCATGCATCGCCTTCTTGACGATATCAAGAAGGTAACGCGAGAACGACCTTACGTGTTGTCTATGCCTTACTCATCGCAGGCTTCTGTCACCTAGGTAATGTAAGCGTCAAATTTTTTCTGTTTATAATGACAAAACAGCATAGAAACCTCCCCCAACCCTTACGGGCTGAGGGAGGCCGACTTATGTATCACGGTGCCGGATGAATGTCCGGTGCAATGAAACCATCTGCAACGTTGTTATCAAGAATATCATCCAACGAAGCAGCTCCGGTATTTCAGTTAGTCTGAACCGGCAACTTGATGTTTTCAGTGTAGACCTTACGCAGATTCACAACGTTAATCAGACCCAGCAGCGGGCAGTTGTTAACGAAGCGGCAGCGCGGCTGAACCATGGTTTCTTTAGAAACCTGACCGTTACGGGTAACCTGAGCAACAGATACCAGTTCCGGTACATACAGGAACATACCGAAGGTCAGCGGATCCGGAGAACCCTGGATACCACGAGACAGGGTCACGAAGATCTTATCACGCAGCAGGACGTTCGGGTTATCTACAACCACGAAGTTGAAGCTTACACCAACGGTACGGAAATCACCATCGGTCTGCAGGAACTGCGGGATGTAGTTGTCAGTTGCTACTACGCAACGCGGTTTCTCATCAGCATTGGAAGACAGCAGCTGCAGAGCTGGCTGATAACCAGACTCGGAATACATGCGGTATGCCATCTCACGAATCACGTTCATGATCGCAGCAGACACTTCAGCACGACGTTCTGCAGTGGTGGTACCCTGAACCGATTTCTCCAGGTCCAGGTTGATTTCTTCGAACCATGGACGGATCAGGTAACGACCGAAACCTTCGATCTGGATGTCGCCGAACTGACGGAAGCGAGAGGTCGCAACCGCTTTCAGTGCGTCTTTGTAGCTGAACAGTTTCTCAACCATCAGGTTGTCGAAACGTGCGTTAGCAGCTTGGATCAGAACGTCCAGGTCAGCAGCGTTTTCTTCCCAATCCAGCGGACGAGGAATAGAGAACGGAGCCAGCAGGCCGATTGCGTAACGCTCTTGCTTCATGTTGAAGTCAAGGTGCTTACCGCGTTCACGACGGTTGCTGTTGTTACGGCGGATACGCAGTTCGTAACCAACCAGTTTGAAGCTCAGGTCTTCAGCCAGGTCTTTAAATTCTTGGCTCTTACGCGGCTGTTCGATGTTGTCCTGATCAACCAGGCGATACAGTTCAGCGTTAGCACCGTTAACACGCAGACCTGCTTTCTCTACGTTGGAAGAACCGTAAACTTCGATCGCCAGCTGAGCGGCGGATTTCGCATCAATGATGTCCTGCAGCGCTTCAGCTTTCGCGCCTTTAACGTCAACGGTGTTCTCATCAACGAAGATGGAGTGGGTGTCGAACGCCAGGGTCATTTTGCGGAAGTCGCCTTCCAGGGATTTCTGGAAACCGTTGGTGATCAGACCAGATACGTCGAACGGTACGTAAGAGGTTTTGCTGTGCTTGGTAGATTTGATTTCCACCAGGATTTTGGTCAGCGTGATCTGGGCGTCCAGCGCGTCGGTGTTGTCGCTGTAACCGTTAGCCAGGATGCTATCGTCTTCAGCAATACCGATCATGTCGATCAGTTTATCAACAGCCAGGTAAGACGTTTTATAAGTTACGCCTTTAATCTCGATGTCGCGCGGAGCAACAATAGCTTTGTCAACGAAGTACTGCGCGTTAGCGTCGTCAGCACGATAGATCGGGTGCAGGTCGGTCACGTCGTTGGACAGAACGTCGTTGTACATGAACGCGTCCAGCAGCGGACGACGTACCCAATCAGCCGGAGTACCGTCAGCGTTACGACGCAGGTGGTTGAACACCAGCGGACGACGGAAAGATACATCATAACCGATCTGGTTTGGAGCCAGAACGATGGTGTTGTACAGTTCGTTACCCATGCGACTCAGACGAGAAGCCTTCACGTTGAACACAACGGAGTACGGCATCATGTCACGCAGTTCTTTCTGGTCGTAGGACAGCTGAACCAGTTCTTCAGATTCGCAACCGCAGGAATCAGCGGCCATCATGACGAAGTTCGCGCTGTCAACTTCACGGCCAGACGGAGTGGTGCTGATGTTCATGGAACGTGCTTGTTTAGCGTATTCCACCGGGTTACCATGAGCCAGCATGATCAGTGCTGCTGCACGAGCCTGCTGTGCGTTCATGGTGAACAGCTGTTCTTCAATACGTTGCTTCTCTTCCGGAGTTGTGGTTTCGAAGCCCAGCAGGGTCAGAACCGGTTCTTCTGCTTTACGGATGTCGCTGCTGAAGCTCTTAACATCCATTTCGTTAACCAGTTTGTCCATGGATTTGAAATCAACCTTAGAAGCAGATTCCATAGACAGGAAGGTGTTTTCCAGACCTTTGTCTGCTGGTTTGCTACCATTAGCGGTCAGGAACTGGCGAGTGGCCGCGACCTGTTGGCTAAGAAGGGTTTTATCATTCATTGAAAGTATCCTTTACAGAATTAACTTATATAAGTCGGTCGATAGACCATAGCGTACACGCGTGCATGCGCCACTATAGTATCAGTAAACACTTACCGTTATTGAGGTTGTGATACAACACTAAAAATGCCGCATAACTTTTCCCTACGTCACAAACGACGCAGGCGATAATGGATGGAACGATTGGTGCAATATGAACGGAACAGCGGCAATTGCGCAACTTCCGCAAGACTCATATTAATTCGCAGGTGTTCAATAACAGCGCTGTAGTTATCAGCAATACGATCGCTCAATAACTCTTCTGCCAATAAAGGAAGACAATCGACAACAATCGCGATCACATCCTCATTAACATAACGCACCCGAACACTCAACGGACGTTTGTCTGGGCTGTAAGTTGGATCCGCCAAACGACGTTCAATATCACGCGGATAGCTCGTCAGTAAATGGTAATAACCATTGTCATAACGATTGATGTACTCACATAGCACATCAACATTCTTCTCTGGCGGCAAACCTGTTTCGTCATAGTGATACGCAAACATACCACCAAGCAGGTTGTTAAGATGAACTGCAGGGTTCGCTTGTTCGTGTTCTTTCGTGATGAAGAAAGGCACGTTCTGGGCTGCGAAATAAAAACCTACATCATTGGGCGATAGTATGCCGAAAAGACTTTTAGGATCCAATAACACCTGTAAGTCATCACGCGCATTTCGAATGATCGCGTGTTCTACCCAATTCGGAACGACGAGATATCGGAGTTCCTTCATTATGATTACCTCTTTGCAAGTATCGAAAGGATTGAGTCGATGGACCCAAAACAGATAGCCATTAAGATTATTACGTTACTGTTTCGTAATGCACAATTGAACCATCCCGATCCCAGTACGATCGAACATGTTAAATCCGTCTTAGATAAAGTTGAACCCCCGAAAAACCATCTCGCTACAGACATAGATAGAGAGGTTTTCAACAACCTGATGAATACCATTCATTGGATGCTGGAACAACCGTTATCGGAACCTTTCGATAAACAACAGTTGTTACAAAGGATACGTTTAGATTGCCTTGAGCAAAGCAATCTTTACGAGATTCTTGCCGACGGACTGTACGATATCGAAGACGATGCTCATATCAGTAAGGTCTGTTCGCTCTATTACAACGAATTACGTAACCTGGTTACCCGGCGTCGTGTTTTCGAAACCTTTAAAAACACGTACATGGATATCAGTAACGGACGTCTTGGGGATAAAGATTTTTTCGATGCGATGGCGAATTTGAAATTATCGCTAGACAGTATCGAAATGGATACCGAAAATCCCGAAGAGATGTCGTGTATGATTGATGGCTTTATTGCTGACAGTGAAGACGATATCGAGAAAGTCGAACGCATGTTCGTCAAAGCGATGGAACGTAACAGTCCTGAAGGTGGATTTGTAACCGGCTGGCAAGGTTTTAATAAAATGTTGGGATCGGTCGGCGTGTTACGTCGCGGTACTTTAGGGCTGATTGGTGCAATGCAGCACCGGAACAAGTCGGGGGTGTTGTTAAAACTGTTCACGCATCTGGCATTGTACAATAAACCTCATTTCTTTTTTCCGGAGCGAGCAAAGAAAGCATTACTGATTCATTTGTCAACAGAAAACGAAGTAGAAGAAAACACGCTTCAAATATACAAGAACATGCGAGAACAGGAAACAGGCGAATATGTCGATATTCGTAAGATTGACCCTCGCGAGGCATCACGTTACGTATTGAAAGTTTTCAACGATGCAGGTTTCTCTGTTTGTATGCGTCGTGTTGATGGGATGAGTTATAAACAACTTGCGAACCTCATCGACCATTTTGAACGCATGGGTTATGAAGTCATGGCGTTGTTCATTGACTATCTGAAAATGTTCTCATCGGAAGGGCTGGACAGAAATGGACCGACCGGCGCATGGTTACAAGAACTCTTCAACAAAGTACGTAACCTCTGTAGCGTTAAACGTATCTTAGGTATGACCGTACACCAGTTGTCATCTGATGCGAAGATGCGTGCACGTGATGGCAACGATGAAGAGTTTGTTGACCAAGTCGCAGGTTTAAGTTACTGGGATGGCTGTAAAGGGATTGACCGTGAGATTGACCTTGAAGTGATTGTTGATATCGTTAAGGAACCGGGCAAACGTCAAAGCTGGCAAGTCTTTGCGTTAGGGAAGGACCGTCAGCCGGATAACGGTTCAACGAAACCTGAGGATAAACATTTCGCGATGCCATTCCAAACCATCGGGATGCTTCCTGATGATTACGGTAAGAAAGCAGTATACTGCCGCAAGGTTGGCGGACAACCTGTCTCTGAGGGAGGCAAAGGTCCGTGGAACAAGTTCGATGAGCATGCAGCACCGAGTAATGAATTACAATTTGATTTAGAATTTTAAACGAAAAAAAAGAATGTACGGTTACCTCCTCCAACCCGTAAGGGAAGGAGGAGGATTATGACCGTTATGATTAACTTATTGTCATGAATTCATTAGGTGAAAATTTCCAGCCGTTCTCAATGAGAAGCGTGTTGAGTTTCGCTGCAACGATAAGCCACGCGTGCATAGCCGTTACATCGTATTGGCGATTCACTCGACGTTGGTTTTCGATATCAATTTGCTCCCGTTCAGTGATGTTTGGATAAAGTGCGATAGCGCTAGGTTTGCCCAATGCGCTAGTCATCACCGCAGTGCATTCACTGATGATGTTATTTAAGTGATAGTTGTATACCGTTCCACGCATGACACGATGACGGCATTCGATAATAGCGTCGTAAATGATTTCTCGAGTAATCATGATAACTTAAAACATACGGTCGTTTTTAGCACGGGCGTCCATTACCAGATCGTAGATGCCTGCGGTTCGTAAACATTCTTCGTAGTAACGATGTGTACCTTCCTCAGCCATCCACGATAATCCTCGGCTATCCGCAACAATAACCAGTTTGTTATTGTTGAATGCACACACCACACGGTAGGTCGCGTTGTTATTCGGATCGCGAGTGATAAGTTCGTAGACGCCATTGACAGGTTTACTGAATTCACCATTTAACGGGACGAGTTCGGTAGTACCTTCAGCAAACGTTGCGTTGATTGGCGATGGGTCTTTAGCGATAACCGCATACTCCACATTGTGCTCTTTACTGGTCATAATACCGAAGTAAGAACTAACAGGGGAACGTGGTACACTAAGAATATTAAACATGAATGTTGTCCTCTTAATTGGATATAGATTGTTGGGTGTGTAATTGAGAAATGAATTAGACGATAAGTGACCAGGTGGTAAGCACGCCGCTTGCGAATTCGAGCTTAAGACGTTTACCGATAAGTTGTTGTTGAATCATCTTTTCAGTGATACGACGATCTTGCTGAACAGCTTTATCGAACGCTTCTTTCGCTTCGGCCTGGTAGAAGTTCGTTTCTTCGTTTTCATCGATCTCTTCGAGAGTATCATCGTCGATGTCGGCAAGTTTTACTCGACCGTTTTCATCGGGTTGTTCTGCAGGTTCATTGTCATAAGGCGTGTCTTTTGTTGGTGCGACACGATGATGCAACTCGACCTGTGTTAGCATGATCTCCATCTCACCATCGATGGGAATGATTTCATCGGCGCAACCATTTTCGGTCAGCTCTCGACTTTCCAGTAATGTCGTAGTAACAGAGAACACCTCCTCGACAGGAACCTCATCATCGTCGATGGTGTTAACCGTATTGCTGGTAACTTCGGCAACGACCATCAAATCAAATGCGTGAGGGTCACCTGGCATTTTGATTCCTGGAAGTTTGTTGAGATACCAAGGATCAAGAATCATGATTTCTGGATTAAACATCGTATTTTACCTTTCTATGTTAGGTGGATTGCGGATAGAATAATCAATGCATAGGTCGATCGTTCTTTGTTAGAAATTATTGCCGAACCGGTTATGGTTATATGGTTGGTAGTGTCCGTAATTACCTGGTAAGCCACCATGCGCTATAGGCTCTGGTTTAGGGATTTCCACGGTCGGATTTTTAGAATTGATCGCCATCACGTAAAGGGTTACGGGTGATACCGCTCGATTCATTTCGACGGCCACACGGCGGATGTAGCCAACGTATGCTGTTATTGCAGGCGTTAGCTTGTCTCCTTCGGTAGTTATAACGGTACCATCAGAAAGAATCTCACGAACCGCGCACCATTTACCAAGATGAACTCCTTGCTGTGGCTTTACTCCAGTAGCGATAGAGAGATAGGTATCGTACGTCGTTTGATGATCGGGATGACTATAGATAGATTCTGCTTTGGTTTCGTCTTTTCCTAAGTACTCGCCATGCTTGGGGGTATGAGTTGATATCATATCGGTGTTTTCCACTAATATCTTTCCTTCGAGTTGTTTGATCAATCGTTTAACAGATTCAGTTATGTTGTTATGTCTAGGGATTAGCCTTAAGTAAACAGTCGGTAACTGGATTGATGATCCGTCACTACGGCGCGGGTAAGATAATTTGTCAAACTGTTCAAGAATCAACCGTAGCGCATCATTGTCTGAAGTTGCCAATTTAACATAGGAACAACGTCCTTTAGCATTGGGGTTGTGAAGAATTAGAATAACGTTTTCGTCAGTACGTGTATCCCGAGGATAACAAGCGATGTAGTGAACAGGGATAGCTATATCTTTTTCGTCTCCCGGTTTGATGGACAATGAAAAATCATGAGTTTCTTCTAGCGTTCGTAACGTGCAGGATGCGTCGTCACTATTAAGTAAGAATACACCTAAACGCGTGTTTTCGTACTCTGACGGGTCACGTATTAATATTGTCATGTTCGGCTCCTTGATTACGATAAGGATAATTACGATTGGTGGGTAACAGTAGAGCTACTGCTTAAAACTCTACCGTTGTTTAGATACCGTATTAGAATAGACGTTGCATCGTCGGTGCGATTGGTCGTTGACCAAGGTAGAAGGTATATCTCGGACGATTCTTCGGTGCCTGGTTTGGTTGAGGATTCTTCGAATCGATAGCTAACACGTAGTACTGAAGTGTGGGGTTGAGTGTCGTCAGATAGTTTCTGATGAACTCCTCGTTTAAACTTTCAGTCGGGGTTAATATGTGTCCGTTGATTGTGATGACGGTGCCATCGGAACGTATTTCACGAACAATGCACCAAGCCCCCGCACCAACATCGGTAGGAATAGTCGTGCTGGGTGTAATGGTTAGATATTTATCGAAGAATTCGCAACAAAGAGGATGCTTGTAGACCGTTACAGCATCATCTCCCGGCGAGGTTCTTTCTTCTGTTACAGGATCCTTCGCTGGTACGAAAATGTTAATTTTGGCTACCTTATCAGCATCTTCGTTCGCTTCGATATAAATCTCTGCTTTACCATGTACGCTCTGAGCTATACGACGTAACTGTTCGTATGTTTTCGGTGAGGTTAGCTGTACTCGATCGAGCAGTTCATCGTACCAGGCTTCGAAGGTGCTTGTCGGTATCTTAACGTATGCCTTATTTCCGGTTTCATTTTCATCTCGGAAGATAATCGCAACTGTATCAGGCTCGTCAAGAGAATCCAGGTAAACGATGTGTTCGACCAACGCAGAAAATGTCTTACGTCCAATTCCTCCGTAGTACGGGTTTGTTGAATGAACCAGTCGCCAGTTACATGAAGTTTGGATATGATCGAAGGCGTTGATCATGTTTTTACTATAACGAAAAATTTCAGTAAAATATTCTTTACGTTCTTTACTGAGACGTTTGTATATCTTGGTCATTTTGTATCTCCTTGATTAAAGTAAGGATGGATGCGATCGTTTATTATCGCTTTTAGTTTTTACCATTTCCCCAGCAGGGTTCTTCGTAGAAATGGTGCGGATAGCGATATTGAGGATTATTGGGTCTTCCTGTCGTTTCTTTTTGTGAGTCGACGACTAACGCGTAAAATAGTTGATGCTTGTCCATCATTGAAAAATAAGAGGCAAGCAGTTTTTCGTTTAACGCGTCGCAGGGCCGACAGGTACGACCACAAAGCGTTACGATGCGACCATCCGGATAAACTTCACGGATCGTTCGCCACTCACCGATACCAACCGGCGATGGTGCTGATGTGCCGCCCGCTATTGTTAAATATCGGTCGTACGTAGTACGACATTCTGGATGAATGTAGATCGGTTGGGTATCAATGCTTTCGTTTTCTGTTCGATCTTTACTCACGTATACCTCAAGGTAGATTGTTGGTAACCCAGTTAGAACGCCTGTATCGCGACGTTTTTTGGTAATCCGGGGACGGATATTATCGAGCACGCTTTCCAGTTTTTCTTCGACTTCGTCAGCCGGTAATATATACCAGTATTGTGGCTCTGGGTCATCGCCATGACTGAATAAGATACGACAGTCGTTGTTATTTTCTGATGCTTCAGGCGGAAAGATGATGGCGTGAACCGTATGACGTTCTGCAATATAAAATCCTTCGGGTCCCTCAGTTTTGGTGAGTGTGAAGGACCAGGGTGAACAATCTTCAGGTGATACGCCTTCTAGGAAAAAGTTCGTCCTAATCGGCGCGTCCCATTTCGTGATCATATTGGCGTGACCAATAACGCCTAACTTTTGATAAATATCTGTCATGATTGTATCCTCGGTTATTAAGAGAAATATTTTCTTGGGGGGTTAGTCTATCTTAAGCCAGATAGATGGTAGATGGAAATAGACGCCGAAGTCTATCTGTTTTTGTGTCAACGGAGTTGGAAGTTTAGCGATGATGTTATCGATCATTACCTCGACATCAGTTGTTGTAACATCAACATGGTATCGATTAAAGCTATATTTGTCACTTTTTTGCCAAAACAGACGAACGATATCAACATCTTTCTTAATCGCGTTCATAAACACGATTTGATAGAGTAGAATCATTCTTGACGACGGGCAATCGTCGGGACGTGGAGTCATCACCAGTTCCCAACGTTTTCCGTCACACTCCTTTTTGAATGCGTTTGTTACGTTCGAACCACTTTTACTTAAGTCTATAACAAACTGCTTTAGACGGTATGGTGTATTTCTGTAAATATCGGTCATTAATTATACCCCCAGGTTCTTATCACCTTAGTAATATATCCGTGAAATAAACTGGAGTAATGAGAAATAGAAACAACATAAAACCCTCTCCCAACCCGTAAGGGAAGGGAGAGGGAATATTAAACGGTTGGACGAACGGTGTTGTCTTTTTCTGGCGCAATCCATAACGTGACTGTACCATGACATGTCCACTGCGGTTCTCGTACAGAAGAACCTGCCATTGTAACAGCGCAATCGGTACGCATGATAACCCCGTATGCTTCGCAGAGATTGTTATCCTGCATCCACACAACTTTAGCAGGCATGCCGGGATACAACAAATCCATGTTTGCGTATTCCCACACCAACTGCATTGTCCTGCCACGTAATCCAGCAGTATTACTTAATTCACGCCATCGGTTGTCGGTTACGCGTCCCATCCCTTTCGCCACTTTTACGTTATCGCTACGTTCTTCGGTCACATACTCGCTAACGTTTACGGTACGACTGATTATTGTATCGCCTCCTTTTGATAATGTCATTCCCTGACTCATCTGACTTGCCGAAACAAAACGCCCACCCGCATTACCTAACAACGAAGCCGCGTTATTGATGTCGCTTACCGACGCCCCTCTCGTACATGCAATTTCCACGTATTTGTCACGATTGATCCAGGTCTTGTCCATCCCCGGAAACATATCGGCAGGATAGTTGTAAAAGATAGCCGTACGTCGACCGTCAGAGAAACGGGTTTCGTCGTATAAGGGATAGATATACAGATACGGAGATTGATAATAACAACCGACATCTGCTGAATAAATACCGACCTGGTTCTGGATTTTATCTACGAGATCCATTGCGTTGGTACCATGCGGAAGAATAAGTAACTTGAACGGATTGTCGTTATTCGGTGCAACGATATCCACGCCCTGCATTTTGAATCCGGTGTCAGCTTCAACCGCGGAAAGTATTTTGCTGAATTCGAGTCGCAATACATCCAGAACTTTCGACCCAGTATAGTTCTCACCGGTTTCTGATTGCATGAAACTTTCAAGAACAGGATCGAACAGTTGAAATTGAAGATCGACCATTTGTTCGTAGTCTTTCTTCGAAGAATCGGTTGCGGTGCGTTCGTCGGTAGCAGACATACGACTGTCTACGGTTGTTAAACAAACCGCCCGATAGACATAAGCTTGTGCGGCATCGTCTACGGTTTGGCGTTGTCCGCGCATCAGACTGTACGCCTGCACGATGACGCGCATCTTAAGTTGTTGTTGGTACGGTAAAATGTATTTTCCGTAATTGCCTGGTGGGAACTTTACAGAGATATAAAGTTCATCTCCTGCGTTACGCTCATAATCTCGATACGTGTGGACTTGAGTCACTAAAGGAACAGACACCGTCATTGACGGCGTGATTAATTCCGCGGTGACCTTATACGCAACAGCAACTGCTTCCTGCGCAAACGTACCGATATACCGTCCTAACGGCGTCTGTTTGTAATCCATGCTTAACGACCCCGTTGCTGTTGTTGAATGATGAATTCTTCGATCTTCGTACCACGGAATTCGCTATGGCGAACCGCCTGCAGTTGTTCTTCAACGGTTGGACCTGCATTGAGACCACCACGGCGTGCGCGGTTGATGCCGATTCGGCGACGTTGACCAATTTCACGTAAACGTGAAGATAATCCGCTCATTTCGGTTGGATCTTTAATGCGACCGCGCGCAACGTTCCATAAACCACCCATGAACTCTTCGAGAATACGACTGGCTTCGAGAGACGGTACTCGCGCGTTAGGATCGTTTTCGAGATTGTATTTAACGTATTCCGTGTGTTCCAGAAGAAGCATGAACATCTTCATGGCGTTCACGTCAGGATTTGCAATACGCATAGGGACACCACGAGAGTGTTTTTCGGCAGCCTGCGGTACGGTGAGCTGTGCGGGCACCTCTTCGTTCATGGTCATATCGTCGATTTCTGCAACACCTGAAGAGTAGACACCGCTGACTTCGTTGGTGTAATTATCCACCATGAATTTACGGGGGATCCAGAATTCGAATTTACGTTCAAATAGACGTTTGGTTGGGGTATCTTTAACGTGTTGTAGACTCATGGTTCAATAGCTCCTGCTCGTAACAGCATAATAACGAACGGTGTGAAATAATAACGATCTAGTGGAGAAAGCAGCGGTAATGCGTCAACCATCTGTTTCAGTGCTGGATGACTGATCGCTTTCTCATTGACCATATCACGTACCATACTCTCAATGATTGTCATTGGGGCTTGGTTGCGATAGAAAGCCTCTGTGAAAACATAGTACGGATCGTCTGCTACTGACGGAAATAATGGAACGCCATCATATTCCATCGATGTAAGGTTGGTCACCAACGGGTTTGTTGGTGGTGTGTTCTCAGGTACGGCTAACTCCTTACCCACATCTTCACCGAGCGACGTGGTCGCAGGCCACATACAGAATCGCGCACCACTAAAACGAATCCCACCTGCAGCCGGGTATTGATAGAAACGCTTTGTTGACAACAGTTTGAATTTCACCGTCAACCGTGCTTCGTCTTCCCGACGTCCTTCCATTACCCATTCAAAGACAGAAATCGCGTTCGCTTCCTGATTGTCGTCTACGTTAAGGCGTCCAAAGTTCCATGATGGTTTTCCTTCAAGCGATGACCATAATTTCGTAAACGCGTTAACGCACCAGGGGTCGTAGGTTGCAGCATCTTGACCAGGAACAAGCAGTGTGTTTAGTTCACGGCTGTAGAATTCATGGTAATACGCATGACAAAGTCCCAGTGCACGACGGAGATAATCATACTTACGATTGTATTTCTCCGTTGCCATTACGGGATGTTTTCCGTGTTTTAACTGGTCTTGGTCGTACAGTGTATCCTCAACGATTTTCGCTTCCAGTTCGATAAGCTGCTTTTCATCAAGAAGACGTTGGAAGGAAATATCGCATTCGTAAGCCGGTGCTAAGCTGATGTTCTTCGGTGTGATTCTGGTGATCGTATAAACTGCAATACGATGATCGAGACCGGAGATTAACAGCATGTTGCCTAAAAAGGGAACCGATACTGCCGGAAGTATACAAGTACCCTCAGATTGAAAACGTGCGGTACCGTTGTCGTACGAGGGCGTCAATGACGACATTAACTTGATAGGGTAATGTCTGATACGGCGGTATTGTTGCTCCGCGATATCGCGGTTAGCTTGAAAACTGCTTTGTTCGTCATCGCGACCGAGAATCTGTTCGTAATAATCACATTCTACGGAATAACCGGATGCGTAATTCACTAATCCGATTTGACTATTGTATTGCTCATCCACCACCGCAGAACGATAAACATCGTCGCGAGCTTTCGCGGGTTGTTGGGGGTTGATGATAGGTTTCGCGGGCTTCTTAGCGAGCGCCATAACGTTTCACTCCTACGATGGTACCGACAAGAATTCTCGGTACGAATAAACTACGATGTTTGAACCATGAGGCCGTTGTTGGGATACGTTTGATTGCTTCGATAAGCCCGATTAGCGTGTAGCATCCACGACTGTTCTTCTTAGGCCAGTATTTTTTATCTAAACCTAATACCGCAAACAGCTCATCCACCAGATCGGGATAACAACACAATGCTTCAAGCGTCTCAACCTGTAACTGACTTAAGTCTAACAATATCGCCAGACGAACATGGTAATCACTACGTAAGTCTAGCGGATCTTTAGCCTCAAGATCGCCAACGTCGGTTAACGCCCATGCGTCTCTTGCGTAACGGTATTTACCCTTCCAAACCTCAAGGAAAAACGGAGATTGGTAATGGCATTTTGACCATTCTGGATACTCACGGAACCATCGAACAAGATCGGGATGGAACTCGCCTTCTTCGGCTAACGAGTCCAACGTCACCAACAGGTTAGGTTGTTCAGGATCGATAGCAAGCAGTGCTGTGAAAAGCGTGCTTGATGGAAGCTCGGTTTCCACGCTTGATGGAGGTAGCCATTCGTCCAGATCAGGATACCGATACGCTTGAATCGACGCGCCCTGTTCAGGCAAGAACGAATCACGAAGAATGTCCTGATACTGAACCACCATACCGCCACGACGCGCACGAGATTTATCACGTACCGAGAGGCTCGGTTTGTATAGGTACTCTTCGGGGAGTATCTGTTGATGCACTTGAACAGGATACCGCGCCACGATGTGTGTTGGTGTGTCGTAAGTGTAACGGTAAGAGAATGTTGCGTTGTATGATGAACTGTTCTCATTCTTCTCTGGTTTCGGTGCGTCGGTGAAATCGAACTGACCAGAGATCTCTTCTTGCATTTCTCTGATAACCAGTTTAACGCTCTTACCATCACCTGCAACCGTCGTCATGGTGGTGGCACGATTGTCGAACCCATCTCTAAGATATTCACTGAATTTATCCCCGTAACCCGCGATTGCTTCTCGGTGTGTATGAATAACTTTTAACAGCATTAGAAACTGTGTAGGAATCGCATAGCTGTATTCAGCACTGAGAAACGCTGCAACATGCTGACTTGTTAGCAAACGTTTCATGTCATACCACCAACGTTCGGCTGTGACCTGATCTTCGAAACGTTTGGTAATTTGCATGGTTGCAACCATCGTGCTGTACGCGGGCACTAACGACACGCCAAGGTTACGGTCTTCGAATACTGGAAGACTGTTTCTTTTATAAACGGTATCGTACATAGATGCTTGTTCTTCAGGTACGACGTTGAGTTCAATTTGAATAAACCCGTCTGCTGGACCTTTTACATTTTGGTCGACAACCTGTGGCGGTTGCTCGTTTGCAGCGCTCATTTTAGCGTGAATCGCTTCGCCACGGAAAAGAATATTCTCGCGATTGTAATCCCATCCGCAAAGCTCGCTAATTTGCCGCAATACTGCGATCGCGATAGGTCGCGTTACCGTCGCATACACGTCATTGATTTTTCGATCGAGTTTAGGCATCGGTGTCGTCCTCGCTAAATTCCCCATCTCCTTGTTGCCGGTATCCGGTATAATGAATCAGACTGCTCTGTAGAAGCTCTTTAACGAGCCCTAGACGCGTTTTATCTGTTTCATTGGATGTTTCCATTAATGTTTCTATTTCGTTGTTTAAAACGGCGTATAGCGCTTCTAATGGCAATCCCTGAATGATTGGTTTGCTGGTACCTTCTGGTAATGCCGCAACAGGAATCTGCACGACGGTCTCATGCGCGGTATGTGGATTAATACGGCAAATATACATGCCTGGTACTGAATGTCGCGGGCATGCCGCTACCAAGCATGTCTGTTGCTGCGCACCGTTAAGTGCGAGTGAAAGAAATTTTGCTTCACGTGTCATCGCAGATTCCTGTTTGAAAGATAAGATATCACATGATGGTCGACAGCATAAAGCCCACCCCGAAGGGCGGGCTGTTTATGTGTACGGATTACTTGTAGGCACCGCAATGGGCTTTGATGAGGAAAAGCACCGCTTGCATCGGTTTATTGAACTGTTGCCATAACGTCAATGCAGGATGGAACAACCAGTCTTCCAGGCCAAGAACAATACCGTAGTTAACGACATTATTGACGTCGTTCTCAACGTTGAGTTCGCTGTCCAGGAATTTATCGATTGAACGCAGGGTCTGCATGGCGTTATCGGCAATAAGCCACGCTTCATGCGCTTCACGAGCAGCACGCAGCAGTGCTTCCAGTTCGCTGATGCTGGCTACCGGTAATTCCTCACTGATGAGGTCGTCAGAAACCGTAAACTGGCGATTGATACCGGTATAGATCCACTGCATCAGTTTCGCCGCTTCCTCGTTCGGATTGTTACGTGTTGTTGCATAGGTCGCGCTCACCTTCACGATATGCGTTTCACCGAGATACGCTTTGGAACCAGCACCTTTACGATCGCTGTCTTTCCACGGTTGTACGGTAGCGATCATAAGCTTATCCCATTTCTGAATAGGAATACGCTTCAGACCAACAACCGATCCGGCGGATGTTTCGGACTGGTTGCTCTTCCGCACTTCGCTGAGCTCACGATCGATAGCAACGATTAATTCGCGTGCCATGTTACCGAGCATTTTGATTTCACCCAACGCAGCGATAAGTTTCTTCACATCGGTAACAGGTTCGCCACCGATGGTAAGATGACGGATGAATCGTTTCAGAATAATCCGTTCCGCTGCTGGGTTACCGCGCCGCGCTTTGGCCAACGCTTGCTGTGTTTCGGCAAACAGCTTATCCCATGGTGCCGTAGCGGCGGTATAGTAACGATGATTGGTTTCGATCCAATTACCGATGCGGTTAACCGCACTCTTAACGGTATCCATGAATCCTTCCATCGCGATTTCGGTAGCTTCGACGTTACCCCGGAAGTTATCAGGACCGATCTCGCGGGCCGCTACCAGAATACCTTCCACCGCGCTCACCGCATGCCGACCGATAGCCAGATTTCGCTGTGCTTCTTCAGCACGCTCAACGAATTCCACCACCGCAGGATCGTCAACGATTTCCGCCTCGGCAACAGCACGTGTACCTGCATCGCCTTCCAGTGTCTCGATGGTTACAACCGGATCGTTCTCACCGGCAACATCCTGGTACTCTTCCTGTTTGAGTTCGCCGTTATCAGCCGCTGCAACAGCTGTGAGTATACGGACGGTAACATCGCCAAGTTCTTTCGCAGCGAATCCGTAGACAGTGCATGCCGTCGTCGCAAAGTTCATCAGCGTGCGTGTACGTTTAACGATGTAGCCAACACCATAATCACTACCGCTCTTATCGATGTCGCGGATTAACTGTTCAGCCGTCTCCTGAAGTTGAGTAGCTGCTTTCAGAAGGTCTTCGTCAAACAGTTTCGTTGACGCACCGATCAGCATTTCAACGCTAACGTTAGACGGTACAACATCATCCTGCTGCTTCATCTCACTCAGTTCGTCACGGAACTTACGAATGCCGTCTAAAGCGGCGTCGGTGGTATGTCCGAACGCGGCCACGCCTGGCATCGTTGCTGCTTTTATCATGTCTTGATCAGCATCAGGACTCTCGCCTTCTTTAAGATCCTTCAACTGGTCGAAGAATTTACGGGACGCGTCGGCAATACGTTTACTGTCTTTGACTGCGTTTACGATTTTATCAACCGATTTAGCATCGTTCGCAAGCAGCGTATCGAGTTTGTTCCATTCGACGTCGACTTTCTTTGCATCCGCAGTATTACTCGGCGGAGGAAGCAGTTTCATCACTGGCGTTGTGCGTTGTTCTTTGGTGAGCTTACCAGCCTTCTCTTCGATTTTCTTTTTATTAACACCGAAGAGTTTTCTTAGGCGCGCCACGATTGCTTTTAAGAACTTCACAACCGCTTCGTAAACCGATTTCAGGATCTGTTTAAAGCGACCTGGCTGCTTATCCCCGTCTTCCAGATTAAGATCGCTATTCAGTGCGACATCAAGCTGTTTGTACGATTCCATGATGTATTCGTCTTTGATTTCAGGACGAATCTCGAAGCTTTCCATCGGACCTTCAGCCGGACGGAATTCCATTTTCAGTTCGCCTTGCAGGGTAGGGTCGACAATGGCGATAGCTTCGCCCTGACCATCAGCGTTAAAACGCTCGGCGTAACGAGTACGACGAACAATAACACTCTTATCCCCTTCAAAACGACGTACTACCATGGTGCCAGGAATGTACGGTTGTTCTGTTTCAATGACGGTAACATCTGTTTCACCTTCACCGAGAATAACAGATGCGCGCTGCTCAACAACAGGAACATCTAATACACCACGTGCTTCCAGCTCTTGATGAATTTCGAACGACTCTTGTTTCAGATCTTCATCTTCTTCGTTTTCGTCGTCCTCGTCATCATCACCCTCGGCAGTTGTGGTGTCGGTAGCATCAGCGTCGGCGTCTGTTCCGGTAGGTTCTTCGGACGCAGGTTCGGTGGCGCTGTCCTCGGTGGGCGTTTCGTCAGCGTTATCGACGTCAACATCACCTTGCAGCTCCGTTTCTTGAGCAACCGCTTCGGCTTTCTGCTCACCGGTATTGCCGTCGTTAGCGTCGACAACCGGTTGTTCGTCAGCGACGGTGTCTTCAACCTTTTCTACTTTCTCCACGACATGTTTAATCACGGTTACTTTGATGGGTTCTTCCGTCGTTTTGGTTTCCGGTGTTACATCGGCTGTTGCAGTTACTGTTTCAGCGGCAGGTTCTACTTTTTCCGGCTCGACGACATTACCTTTAACACCTTCGGTGGTTTCTGCAGGTTGTGTTGCCTGTTCGATTTGTGCTGGGTTGGTTGGATCGATGGCATTAGCCGCATCCTGAATCTTGTTCTTCAGGTTGTCGCGGTCAGCGCTAACGGTCGGGTCATTGGTCACTTTCGGTGCCGGTGTTTCGGTCGGCGCGTTTGCCGGATATGGGTTCTTCGGCTCTTCGCCCGGTGCGGTTGGTACCGCGATCAGAACGAACGGTTGAACGTCGTTACCGTCTTCCATGGTTACGCCGCCGTTGCTTGGCGTGAAACGAATTCGCAAACTACCATCAATAGGACGGGTCACAATAACAGCACGTACGACATCTTCACCGTTTTCATCCGTGCTACGAATCACACGAACGGCATCATCAACCGTGGTCCCTTCCTCGAGCGTATCTGATTCGATCGTCGCCTCGATGCTGTCTGGCCGTGCCGCGGTAGGTAATGCGATCACTTGCTCTTCTTTATCGGTAGAAAGCGTTGCTTTGACTTCGATAGGGGTATCGCCGCTTTCCAGGTTAAGATGCGACTTACGCATCAGATCAGCTAACGATTTTTTCATAAAGCGTTATTCCTCTTAAAAGTAATATTTCAGCGCCTCGCGAGAGACATCAAGCATAGCCGCCGTTGAATTCGTAAAGAACTCGGCATAGCCCACAAGCGGCACCTTGATCCACGCGGTATACGCTGTAAGGTATCGAGAAAGGGCTACCATAGCATCATCAGAAGCAGTAGTAACTGACAACTGACCTTGTTGACGATAAACGTCGTTAAGTTTTGCTTGTAGATTCCCTGCAATTTCGAGTAACTCGTTGGCGTACTTTTTACGATGGTAAGTAACCAGCAAATCAACACCTGTATTTACAGACTCGAGCAGCACACCAACTTGTTCTAATGTTGGCATCGTAACCACCATATCTCGTTCAACCGATGGTACGTCCTGGACTTCAAACCGCACAGATTGAATAACGAGGGATTGTTGAATTGAACCAGAACCCGAAGCGGTAACCTGATCGAGTCGCAGCATACGGTTGCCCAGTAACGTTACGTTGACGAGTCTTGATTCGTTCAGTGTGTTGTAGACTTTATGTAGTAACGTATACGCATCACGGTTAATCACATCGATTAATGCGGTATCCGTCTGTTTTAAGATAATGTCAAGCGCTCTATCTAACGTATTAGCGAACTGCTTGAAATCGTCACGGAACGACGAAGACAAGAGATATTCGGCGATTGCCAAATTCTGCTTGTATAACGTATTCCCGGTTGTGAAATCGAACCCAAAACTGTTCCCATACCGTAGGTGCGGGGCCAGCGTTGACGAAGCTTCGAAGCTTTGCGCGATGGGTTTACGACCAACGGCTTTTGTATAATGGCGACGGATGTTACTGAGTTCGAGCTGCAGTGCGCGACTACGATCGATAAACCGTGCGATAAAAGCAGTAATATTCCGCAACGTTGTCCAGATTGCATCGATGATAGCTTTGATGATTTTCATCGCAAGTTGGCTGTGCGATTCCATTGTGAGGAGATCAGCACTTTCTGTGGTATAACTGGTTGCCAGGATACCGCCAGCTTGTTGATAAATAAGCTGGTGAATTTGTCGTTGCGTTGCTGTCTCTGGCACAGGTAATGTCTTTAACAAGCTTAACGCTTGAATCTGTCCATCATAGGTCTGCAGCATTGCTGGTTTCCTCAAGTTCGAGATGCGCGTCGAGATAATCATTAAGACCATCGATGACGTCGCAAACAGTTAACAGGAATCGGGCAAAAGCGACCGCCTGGAAGCCGACGACGTTACGAGCGATACCCACACGTTGAACGATAGCGGATGATGCGGTATCGTTGTTGTCCATCTGCTGTAGCAAACGCTCGTAGGGCTGGATCCATTCGTCCTGATCAGCAAGGCTTGCTTCAAGACAACGTTTAAATTCTAACTGCCGTAGCGTAGACCATAACGTACTCAGTGCGTTGATGATCGCGTTGGTTCCGTCGATAACGTCGTTTAACGGCAAGAAACGGAATCCGTCTTTTGCTGATTGGAAAGGCGCAGCTTCCCACACAACGCTGAATTGCGTTCCTGTTGCGTCTTCGATGTTGTGTAATTTAAGATAGGAAGCACCAACAGGAACGTCAACGACCAAATCGTCTGTTCCGGTAGGCTTTAACGGCTTCTCGCATAACGCATCGTTGATGACCTCGAGAATATTCTCCCAACATGCTTCGTTTTCCGCAGCGATACCTTCTTTGTTATCCGATGATGGCGCTTTTAGTAACTGCATTAATAACGGATCAAGTTGACGATGCCATGTTGCGAGTATTCCTGTGTTTGTTACGATGTTTTCTGCTGTTTGTTGTAGATCAGCAATACTGCTTACAGCACCTCCTTTCGGATGCAGATATCGCCAGTTGTATGGAAAGTTCTCCCAGAATGCGTTATCTTCATTAACGTCGTATTCGGAAATATTTTTCAGCTTAGCCGCTTTATTTAATAATGGCTTCACCTGACGAACGAATCGACGATAACAACGATTACAGATATCGATCGCGTAGCGGTATAACTCGTTCATGTAAAGCCATAACGCTCGGGTTGCTTCTTTTGCGGTCTTATCAAAACTTTCCATGTTTAGGCTCATTCCGCTGGAAGTTTCTTCTTCCATATCCTCGATGATTTGGTTTGGATCCATCCCCATTCCGGCCGCTGCGGTCGATGCGATATGTTTGATGGTGCTGATATCGCGTTCTTCAACCTCAGCCATGTTTGGGACAATATCTAGCCTGAGTTTATTTAATGTTTGAAGGTGTTGTTCACCTTCTTTCATCACCATGTTTGTTTCGTCGATTGAGTGAAACTGGTTCTCAATATTACTGGCATCGAGAATGTTGCCAGCGATACCGAACGATTCTACAGGTTCATCATCAATCCCTTGAAACAACGATGACATGGGTTGTTGCAACACGTTTTCCATTTGGGACTCCTACGTAGGGAAATCTAGGCGGGTGATCATGTCCGCCATTTACCTTCTGAATCATCAATTCAGAATGCGGGGTATGAAGCACGGCTTCATACCCAAGTCAAAAGATAACCGGATACCAACACCATAAAACCTTCCTCCTTCCCTGTTGGGTTGGAGGAAGGGATACGGTGATTATGCTTTTTCGGTTACAGCGTTAAAGTATTTTACAGCGGCATATACAGCATCTGCATACTGACGGTTAGCGGTACGGAGAATCTTAGCTGCTAATACCGTGCTCAAGCGCGCCATTTCAGAAATCGCACTTATATAAGGGCGAACGGTTTCGCGATCTGCTTCAGGCAGCTTGTCGAGCATAGCACCCCATTTAGTTTTAATATTTACACTGATTAATTTAGCGTTACGTTCGATATTACCCGTTAAATTTTCAGTCTGATGAAAATACGCAGGATCCGCGATACGGAATGCGTTAAGGTACGAAGTTAACGTAGCTTTCAGATCGTCGTCATTATTGAAGATGTTCGCATTTTCGATATTACCAGTTGCGGTTTCTTCCACTTCGATCTGAATATTCTTCACTAGCGCGCAGGCTTTAACGGTATCTTTCTCAGCCATGAGGGCGTCGAGACCTTTAACGACGTATCGTTTTCCGCCACTTTCTGGTATATTGAGTCCTTCCAACGCGGGTTTGATAGCGTAAATATATTTGTCCAGAATATCAGGAAGTGTCGTTAAATCGGTTAGTTTATTAACTTTCTTGTTAATGTCGTCAACCTGAAGCAATAGAAAGGAGGATGTTTGTGTAGAAGCCGTTAGCTGCCCAATATGTTTACGAGCCGATAATGCATCAACCGATTTTGCGTTAGGGAACATGTTAATCATATTCCCGGTTGGTTTATTTAGCTGTTTGACATGACGTTCGCCTTTATTTACGGCTGTTGCGATGTCGGTAATTTTTTTATACGCTATCGCAAGGTTCTTGAACATCATCTGGAGTAATTTGAACAGTTGCTCGGCGATATTTGCAATGATTACCCAGACTGCGTATAACGCTTGCGCCGCACGCTCCTTAAAACCTTCCAGAACAATAGCTTGTCCCTCCACTAACCGATCGTCGGCCTGGAACATGTCTTCATCGGACATCCCCAGGTTGGCAGCTGATGTCGAAGCAATCTGACGGATAAGCGCAACGTCGCTAGCACGCGCTTCGGAGATCATGGGTGCGATCATGTACGCTGTATCTTCCAGTGTTGCTGATGTACGCACCGCAATTTCAGCCAGTTCATTGGATTCGTCGATTGTTTCGTCGGTACGTCGTATCACCAACTCAACTTCGTCCTCTTCTATTTCTGCGGTAGGATCTTTCTGTTCTGATGGAATCGTCGCAAGAAGATCCTCGGCACCGAGTAGCGCGAGCTCGAATGCGTTTTTATCGATATTATCAAAAAGAGAAATGCGAGCCATGTTAGTTCCTTAACCTTTAGTATATGCTTTAACGACTGTGTTGATAAACGAAGTCAATGCGCGAAGATATTGATGTGCGAATTGATTCTCGATTCGATTTTCTTTACCTGCAAGCACGATTGCACGTTTAACGAGCTTAGGATAGATTTCGATGTATGGCTTATAACTATCATCGTATTGTTGTTTATCGAAGAGCTTTAGTGTCTCGTCTTGCGCTTTTTCCATCCCTTGTAGCTTACGACGCGAAAACATTTCAGAGAACGCACGTCCGCGTTTCGTCACCATCGCCAGATTCATTGCGAATACGATCGGATCCGCTTTACGGAGTTCATCCGGCGTAGGTAAAACATAGCTCTCTGGATCGCTATCCCATTCAATATCCTCAACCTGAATATCTAAATCAAGATAACGCTTAACGTTATCAAGAATGTTGTCTTTCTGAGGGTTGAACTCTTTTAAGAAAACGGCACCATTAACGTAACGAATTCGTTTACCAGATACTGCTGGAGTAATCACATCGGAACCGTTGATAGAGCCTCGTTTTTCTAACGTGGTTTTTAACGAGCTCAAGAACGACATATATTCAACGGGCAATCGTTCGACCTTGGTTATACTCACATCGCCGATTTTTACTCCCAGATCATCGGATACAGAATGACCGTCGGTCTGAAGGAAAATCTTGTTGAAAGCAACGATGTTGCTTCCGATGGTATCCATCCCGCCAACTTTGTTCCGGTTAGGGAAGAGCACACGCCACCCTGCTTTAAAAGGAACTTCTTTGTTTCCCTTATATTCACCCTTAGGCATATGGTTAAGAGCAGCAGCTGCCTTTTGGAAATTACGTGTTTCATCGTAGATACGTTGTGTTATCCATTCGAAAAAAGATGCCAGATTTAACGCAATATCAACGATGATATCCCAGATCTTTTTCATGGCTTTTACAACGGTATCTTTAAACCCTTCAACAACCAAGGTTTCTCCAACTTCGATACGATCGGTTGGGGCCAGAATCTCATCAGAAGGTAAACCTAATGCGATCGATGCAGATTCTTGAACATTTCTAACTAATGCAACGTCACTGTAATTAGCCGTTTCAATCGTTGGGGCAACATCAAAACTGATTTCCCGTAATGCTTCAACAGCAGGAAAAGCACGATCGAGTGCATCTTCATGTTCGTCGATTGTAGCTAATCGTAACTCGACGGTATCTGCGTCGATGACTTCAGTTGTAGGTTCCGTTGCTAACGCTTCAGCAACAATAGGATTGGTTTCAAAAGCTTCAAGGCTAATATCACCTTGTGTCTTAAATAGTGGTATACGTACCATGTGTTGTCTCCAGTAATAATTCAAAAGATAAACCAGAACGGCATAAAACCCTCTCCCAACCCGTAAGGGAAGGGAGAGGGGATACGTCAGTTAATAAACTGATTATTTCTGTTCTGCGTCAGCCGGTTTCTCAGCCGCCTGGCCGCCGTACTCTTTCAGCATTTTAGCAACGCCATCCAGTACAGCGTTACCTGCCTGAACACCGTATTTCATCAGACCGGTCTGCGGGTTCACGTAGCAAGCACGCGCGTCTTTCAGAGCAGACAGCACGGTTTTAACACGCTGTTTTTCCTGAGCGGAAACTTCGCCTTTCTTAGCCAGGTCAGCTTCCATATCGTCGCCGAATTTAACAGCGTCTTTGAAGCCCTGGGATTTCTTACCGATGTTGCCTTTCAGTGCCAGCAGTTTATCAGCCAGTTCTTCGATGGTGCTGACTGCTGCAGACAGCTGATTCGGAGATAGAACTTTAGCCTCTTGCTGCAGAGCAGTAATGGCGTTAGCACCACGTTCCCAGGTTACTTTCCCGTCAGTGGTTTTGAATCCCCAATCGTTCGGGCCTTTAACGTCGGCGATTGCCGGTGCGTTCAGTTTATCGGTGTATTCGGTGTGAGACTTAGCAACAACGGTGTTGACGAATTTATCAGCGCGATCGTCAGCAGCCTTCATTGCTTTCTCGAAGGTGTCGGTGATTTTGGTTGCTGCGGTAACCAGATCGAGACCACCAACATAACCTGTAGCGCTACCCAGTAAAACTTTATCGTTCTTCGGAGCACCTTTACGTTTGGCGATCATTTCTTTCAGTTTAGCGGCACGTGCTTTCAGTTTGGTTGCGCCGTCGAAGATACGATCCATGAACTTCACGAAGGTTTCCCAGGAAGTTTTCAGGAAGTTCTTGATGGTTGCCCACAGTTTCTGCCACCATTTTTGTTCTTCCAGGAAGATCATGTTGGTTGCATCGTAACGGGATGCGGAACCACCGAAGCTTTCGAAGGACGGCATGGTTTCCGGCAGTTTGAAACCGATAGTACCGCACAGACGTTTCAGATTACGCATGTGTTCCTGAGCGGTTTGTGCTGACATACCGCCGTCTTTCAGGTAGCTTTCGGTTGCAACAACGGTTTCCGTCAGTTCGTCCATGGCTTCATCCATGGCTTCTGCGGTTTCGTCGTCTTTTGCAATTTCGATAACAACGGCATCAACCTGCTCGATATCACCACGAACTTCGATAGCCAGTTCGGTTTCAGCTGCGGTATCTTCAGCGATTTCAGCACGTTCGGTCAGTTCAGCCACAACGGTTTCATCCGCTGCTGCAGCATCAGCTGCCGGTTCTGCTTCAACGGTTGCCGCTGCATCCGGATCGATCTCAGCAGCCAGTTGAACCAGCTGTGCGTTAGATGGATTTGCGACAAGACGATCAAAAATAGAAGGCATAATTTTGTTTCCTTTACAATAAATTGCACATTAGCTAATGCGGCTTAAGTGAACCGTTAGCTCACTTAAAAGCCCTTAAAACCCGGTGCCATAGGTTGCCCAAACACCGCATTCAAAGTACATATGATGTCCTGGATGCCATTGTCCCAATGGAGCCAAGTACGCACCATCTCTTCGTCTGACAACGTGATATAACTCATAAGTTTACCGCTGCTTTCCAGACGTTGGTGTGAACTTAATGATTGACGATCTGACCAATTATCAATCAATTGTCCAGCAATCTGTACGTTCGTGTCTCGTCTACCCGTGTGAATGAACCGTAGCGTATCACGGATAAACTCCAGACTGGTGAAGTTCAGATTTGGGTTATGGCTGTTCATTTCCACCCAATCGGTGATGGGGTACATCAAACGATAAAGGGTAGAAAGAACCTGACGCTCATATTTCCAGTCGTCAAGAGGAGTACCGTCAACCAGACGTTGATACAAACTAACAACGTCACGATCGTAGTTCTCCTGGCGTTTTACACCGTTAACCGGAAATCCAAAGAACCCGGTACCGTATAACGTTAAAGGGACGTCACGAAGTGCACTCATACAGCCGCCTCTTCTTTTCGTTTGATGTCATAACGAAGTTTCTTCAGTCGGTCTTCGTGATATTCGATCTGCTGTTGGATTTTTGGATCGCTACCTGCATTCTGTTGCTTTTGCTTCAGTGACAAAATCCAATACTCCAACGCCTGGGCTTCTTCTTTGGCTGCCTGTAACGATGCTTCTTCACGTTCGCTGCGCCAGATACGGTAACGATAAACAAGCGTGTCGGTTACATCACCGTTAGCCCATGAGCCTATGCGCATCGGGTCGGTGTTACCTGCATTGTACAATCCGTTACCAACACCATCTTCATCAGAAACCACAACATCCGGGATTCTATCCAACCCAGCCAGGATCTGTTGTTTCTGCCCGCACAACACTTCGGTGGCGACAGCGAAACCGTACATATTGGTGGTCAGGTATGCAATCTCATTTTTGGTGAAGAACTCACCAAGTGCTTTATCGCCACCCGGCATGCTTTCACAGATGACTGTCGCACGAAGCAACGTACGGGCATAACTAACGTAGAAGCCCAAGGACTCAACAAGACGTACTAGAGCGGCTTCTTTGAAACTTAGCCCGTCAGCAGCAACATCGATTTCCAGGTTTTTGTTAACACGCTTAACAATTTCTGGAATCAGGTCAACAGCATTACGTAGCGCTAAGTGAACGTTTTCTACCCAGCTTCCGGAACGAACGCGTGTTAAACGCTGATGCAGATCCTTATCAGCAAGTTTCCATAATGCGCTTTCTCCCTTTTGGAGAAGCGAAGCGGATGCCTCGTAGTAAGGAATCGCGGTGTTGTTGATTTCGTCGCGGATTGATTCAAGTGCGTCAGCAACACCGGTGCGTTTAAAAAGCGGTTTCAAACCGCGAATGAATTCTTTAAAATCAATTGCCATGAGTGAGCACCTATGCTATTTCGAAACGGGTTACGTGTGTTAACGAATCTGTGGGACGTTTCCAGTACGGAGCGCCTGGAGGATCGTCAGAAGATCGGAACCCGAGGTTGACGAGCTGTTGGATTTTTCCAGTTGCTTGAAGCTTACGGTGGTCCCTTGATCCAAACTGTGGAAATAGAAGGTCACCATCTCTTCAGCTTCATCGATGATGATCAACTGCATTGCAAGGGCTTCAGCCATGACTTTCTGGCGTGTACTATAATCAGATAAACGACGTCCGATCTTACGCTCGATGGCTTCCTGGTTAGCCTTAGAGATGATATAGGTGGAGGCGATTGCTCCAGAAGAAGGGATCTTTGTGCTCGCTGCAGCTTTTGCGGCATTAATACGCGCAGCATTAACAGCCTTGCGTATACCCTCTTTATCCATGCGTGAGATTCGTTTGTGTTCACGAACCAGATCGCTAAGCAGGATCATATCACTCCAGAAAGATAGCTCACCAGCCATCATGCGATGCCAACGTGCTCGCCAGGTGTTCTGTGGGCCACCAATCGCTAAAATCGATGCAAGTACTTCCGCTGGGGAGCTTGCGATACGCATGCTGATATTCAACGGCATTTTCATTGTTGCCTGACCATCGGTCAGCGTCACGGTTAAGAACTTGCCGGTGACCGCGTTTGCATCTTTGTTTAACAATTCGATCGCGGCGTCGCTGGCTCCAACATCGATGCTATTTTTTTGTTTTCCCTGCAGGTTGAATCCTTTGTCATCAAGGAAAACAAGGCTTTTGCTATCCGCACTTTCCAGTGCTAACTTAACAGCCTTATCCATCAGGTTAGCGTTACGATTTGGGTTCACGCGACCCAGCGTTTTATCTACACTGATGTTACCCACCTGCATGATGGTATTCAACGCCAGTAAATAGAACCCGGTATACATGTTTTCAGCGGTGCGCATGCAGTTGCCTAACGCATTGCGTGCGTCGCTATAATACAACTCACGTTCAAAGATCAGCGGCACGATAACGCGTGAAGGTTGTGAGAGTTCAACCAGCGAACCTGGCTGGATAAGTTTATTAACTTCGTAGACTTTAGCGATACCGGACGCAACAACGTTAACAGCGTCGGCAATTTCTGATGCTACCATATTGAAATCCTTATTTACAAATAAAGGAAAGAAAATGTCTAATTACTACGACCAAGCTATTCAAACCATTCAGGAGAATAATGCGTCGTTAACACCCGAAGCTGTGGAGGCAGCGGGCAATGCGGTGTTATTCACTGATTCGGATTGGGCAATAGCGCGGAAGAATATTCGTACCAGTGTCGGTCAAGGGACATACGAGGACAGTATCGCCAGACGGTATCGGAATGTGTCACCTATTCCGGGTAACAGCCCGATCCCGATTAACCGCGATCATGCCGGTATTACCTTCTTTACACGACCTAATTTACATCTTACCGACGCGAACTTAAAACGAGATCGGCGTTTGTGGTCGTTACGCACGGATAACCCTAACAGTATTCAGGCTGTTGTCCGTGACTACTTGGACCCTGTGGGTGCCAGAAAGCGAAACCATCGAGGACGTGCCATCGTCGATGAGCGCAATCCATTCATAAGTATACTGACGGACAACCTGACGGATATCAGTGGTTTCAATGACATGGAAATGCAGGTTTATCAAGGCAAACCGGGATTACGTCAAGAAACCGTTGTGATGGCTGACGGTTCGGTGGATATGTTCCAGCCCTATAACCTGAACGCGACGTTCAAGAACATCATGGGTAACCCCATCATGTTCCTTCATTATATTTGGTTGATTTACATCGCAGGCGTGCATAATGGTGAACTGACACCAAGCCCTCAGGCCATCATTGATAATGAAATGGATTACTGGACAAGATGTTATCGTATCATCTTGGATCCGACCGGGATGTATGTTCGCTATATCTTCGCGCCAACCGCGATGTTTCCTGTTGGGCTACCGATTGGTAATATGGCTAACTACAGCATCGATAAACCCTTCACGCAAGATAACGAACGCATCACTATTCCATACCAAGCGGTTGGTAACAACGCATTCGATGAGATTCTGAAGGATGAATTCAATAGACTTGTCCTGATGTTCTATTACGGCGAGAACGATACCCGTACGTTCCTTGAAGATGAGGAGTTGGTGCCTATCTCACCCTACGAGCGGCGAATCATGTCGTATCGTGTTGATATGTATCCATTTATTCACCCGTTGACCTCAGAGCTTCTTTGGTTCGTACCTGCTGATGATTACAACGAATTCTATCTGGATCTTGAGCCGTCGGCGTTACCACCGGATACGTTCAGTCGCGATCTTGTCCGTACCACCATTCCGCAAAATTACGAGGGATAATAAATGAGCGTAACCAACAAAGATCTTGCTGAACAGCTCAATCGCTATATGCTTTCACCTATTGAAATGCAGGCTGTTGCAAGCGATATGATCCGTTTGGCTTCTGACGGTGAGTTAACTCTGGTTGATCCCAGCTGTCCGTTTGTTTATCTGTTGGAGGTTGCAACGGCAACGGCTGCGAACCAAAACGCACGGGATGAGTCCCGTGTTCGCGAACTGTATCCGAAACTTGCAACGAACTGGAGCCAGCTCTATCGTTGGATGTATGATGAGTCGTACGTCGGGCGTTTCGCGATGCCGGGTAAAACGGAAATCATTTATTCGTTAGGGTATCAGGAAATCCTTGATCGTGCTGTAGAGATTCCAAACACCGCCGCTTCCGATGATTTAAGCCGTTCTTACAGCCGTAAGTTAGTGATACCACGTACGACGGCGTTTACGGTAGCCGGAATGGATTTCGGATTGCATTATCCCATCGAAATCCAAGTACAAGCGCACGATCAGATACGTGTCGTTTATAACACCGATAGCATCAGTCCGTTGCAAACCTTGGAGAGTAACCAGGTTGAGTACGGGGTTGTTCGCGTAAAAGCGGGTAAAGTGCTGGTGATGCGTATCCCGCTGTTCCAGTTTAAAACACTGGTAAAAGACGTGCCGTTTAACAGCGTTCACGGGATGAATAGCAGCATTACCTTCGAAGATCAGTTTTACCATTGTCGTGCGTACATGTCATCGGATAACGATACCTGGACGGAGATAGCGACAACACACAGTCAACAGATCTACGATCCGTTAACACCAACCATCGCGTTACAGGTAGAAGGGAACAAACTCAACTGGCGTGTTCCTGAAATTTATTTGTCTCAAGGTACGATGGATAAAAGCACCATTCGACTTGAGGTGTTGACGACGAAAGGGAAAATCAGCGTCGACCCATCCGATTACGATGTGACCGATTGGAAAGATAACTACATCGATTTGTCGCCGAAAGCTGAACAGAAATACAGTGCGCCGCTAAGTGCGTTCAACATTAAAGGGATTTATAGCGAAGGGGCATTGTCGGGTGGGCGATCCGCGTTAACGTTTGAGGAACAACGTGAGCGTGTTATGGCTGGTGTGAACAAAACCAAGGTGCCGATCACGGGAACGCAAGTAGAGTTGGTACTTCAAGATGCGGGTTATGGGATGGTGACCACCATCGATAACGTAACAAATCGTTCGTTCCTGGCAACCAGAGATTTACCGCAACTGAGCGACAGCGTGCCCCAAGCCGGTTCTTTGATGGGGTCTTTCTATACTTCAGCTGCAGCATTGGTGAAAAGTAAGTTTGTCGCTGATAACGGCGATCGTATTACGATTAAACCTGATTGCCTGTATCGTGATAGTAACGGAAGCATTACGTTGTTACCGGACGATGAAATCGACCGAATTAACGCAGGCGACTCTGATGCGAAGCTGAACGCGGTAAACAATGCCATGCTTTGCTATAGTCCGTTTCATTATGTATTGGATGCGACAAGCGATTTTGACATTCATGCTTATTACCTGGATGCTCCTAAGATCGGCACGCAAGCATTCCTCGACGCGAACGAGACAATCCCGTTAACCGCTATGGTGACCGGATACCGTCTTGATCGTATCGCTGAAGGATATCGCCTAAGCCTCATTGTAGAGGGTAACGACGCATGGAAAGCGCTTGACGATAAAAACGTGCACGTACAGCTAGGGTTCAATCCGCGTGGTGAGGGTGATTATGCAACGATGTTAGCATCACCTACAACCGATGAACAGGGTCGTCGTTTGTTCACCTTCGATATCACCACGAACTATGATTTTACACGGATCCTGGCCGACGATTCCACGGTGTATGAACCTTATATCGCATTGACTTCGTTCTCGATGTATGAGTCAACACCGCGGGATTACTGGGCGTCGTTGCAGCAGTATCTGGAAATCTTCCACGTGGTGACGGATTACGCGCCAGAAGATATCGACGGTATTTTACATAGCGCTTCCGATAATTACCTGGTTAAGAAACTCACGCTTCAAAATGGGTATTGTTTCTACCGTGAACGTCTCACCGCAACCTTTGGTTATGATCTGGATGGTCTATGGATGCGTTCTCGTACGGTGGCCTCGGAGATTACGTATAAACGTTACACCGAGAACATTCCGTGGGTGTATGAAGAAGATATTCCAGCGACGGATGAGACAGGTTCTGTTATCATTGAACAAGGTGACGATGGTACGTTATCGGTTAAATATCTGCATCGTAAAGGAGATCCGAAATTAAATAGTGATGGAAGCCAAGCATATCGTTACTTGAAAGGCGACATCATGAAAGATAATTACGGTAATCCGATCCCTGTCGATGAACGTGAAGTTCTGCGTAACCTGGACATGTTCTTTATTGATGCGTCGTATCTGTTAGCGAACGATACGGACGTGATTGAGTATCGTAATGCGATTCCTACGCAGCTTATCGAGTGGATTCAGAACGATATCGACACGTTCAGGAATTTCTGTTATGAAGAAACAGAAATTTCACTGTATCCTAAACAATCGTTGGGGTATGTGGATGTTATTGTGGAAAACGGATTGGAAACAACGCTTCCTGCTGCCCTATCGTTCAATGTGACGCTTTACTTACCGGCTAAGCAATACGCAGACTTGGATCTACGCCAAGTCCTTCAAGCGATGGTATCGAAAGTCATTAATGAATGCTTAACATCCCGTACAGTAGCTAAAGCCGAAATGATCGCGATGATTCGTGAGGAAGGAGGTGACGATATCCTGAACGTTGAAATCGATGATTTTGGACCAGGTAAGAACCTCAGTGTTTACACGGCGAAGAACGACGGCGTTCGTTGTGCGGTGAAGAAAGAGCTTTATGTGAAAGCAGATGGTATCTTGTCCGTACGCGAAGCGATTGATGTGAGTTTTGTGAAACACGCACAAAGCAACAGCACCGCGTTAGCGCAAGGTCTTCGGATCTAAAACAAAATAGCATGTGCATAACCCTCCTCCAACCCGTAAGGGAAGGAGGAGGGAATATGTTGTTATCTTACGTTATCGCTATTCTGCTGTTCACTGAACCAACCGTACACCTTGAGATCGGTACCGTATTTCAGTGCGATGTACGCATTCAGTGCCGCACAGAACAAAGACGCGAATGCCCATACCAGCGAAGAATCGACATCTTCCGTTACAAACCGGGGAGTAGTATCTGGTTCCCATGACGGAGAACCGTCCATAAACGTCGTGTACCATGCCCGACGTTGTTCTTCAGTGGTAAAGTCGTTATGGGGCTCCAACGCTTCTTTTGCCAAACGTCGATATTCGGTTATATGAATTGCGAGAGCCGCCGAGCTATCGTATTTGCATTCATAGTTCGGATCCACGGCATAACAGAGTTCTGTGGAATCTAGCAAAGCAAGCGCCTGTTTGATGCTGTCGGTGGTGCCTGCATTATAAAGCTCGATAGACTGCGAAAGCTTTTCACAGAACGCATTTAACGCGGCAGGATCGGATACCTGAAGGTCAAGGCCTAATGTCCACGGATAGTTACTGAACACACCTGTAAACTGCGGTATAACACCCAACAGATGTTGTCCGATTACAGCTCGATTATAAATAACTCGATAATAGACTTGAAACGCAGCCTCCAATGCTTGGTTATAATGACGACGAAGTTCGTATTGTGAGTTGCGGAATCTGTTTGCCGCAAGACTCGTGGCTGCGGCGCTACAAACATCGTAACTGGTGGACGAGAGCACAACTTCGTTAAGATCGAACGCTTCCTGTTTCAACGATCCATTAACAGCTGCCGCTTCGCTGTTCGCTTTATCAACAATTGTACTCAAGGCGTTGATATAACGTTTAGCTCGGACTTCCAACCACTGTGCGATGCCGAGAATATCCACTGCAGCTTTAGCAAGATCGCGTGCATTCACGATTTCGTTCTTCAACGCACCTAAACCTTTATTCTCAGGCGAAGAGGCTTGTTGGCGAATCATGCTGTTCAACATGGTAAGCAGATTATCCAACTCATGTCCGCTGACCTTGTTACGTGCGTCGGTAATCGGCCCTTGCAGGAATTTACGGCAACCGTCGTTGTATCGAATCAGTTTATCCACATCGATAGATTCGTTCGTGGATTCCTTGAACTGATTCTTCAATTCTTCACGGTAATCATGAATTTCACTTGCGAGATTATCGACAGTGATACCGTCATGCCCAAGAAGAACTTTATTGAAGTTACCTTTTTCGAATGCAAGAGCAAGACCTTCACGAATCTTAGCGAGTTTATCCTGATCGAGTTCACGACCGTTTGATAACTCTTTCACTTCTGCGCTGATTAATGCCGCAACGTTACCCAGATTGTCGGTAACCCCTTTGAATGTTCCCGACCAGATCGTTCCTGCTTCAGCATATTTCGCAATGGTCTGAATACCGACGGTATGTAACGATGCTAAACGTTTCTTCGTGCCTTCGGTAAGCAGTGCATCTTTAGCTCGCGTAAGCTGACTGTTATTAGCTTCCGCTTGCTGAACCGCCGCTTTCGCATTTCCATTACGCCAGCTCTTAACCAACCAATCAACCAAACGTTTTAGGATGTTGACGGTATATTCCATCGTCCGCCGTAACGTCTCCCACGCGCTTTCTGCGGTATAAATGCCGTACCCTTCCATCTTCAACGCTTTCAAGCTTGTTTGACGTGCCAGCCATTCTACCGTTGCAGAGCAAACGTTTACTAATGCTTCCAGGTAGTTGTAATAGACGTCTGTTGCCGACGTTTCGTTGAACTTTGAATGCAGATAGAACTGATCGTAAAGTTCATCGTCGTCACTGAAGGCATCGTAGTTCCACAGTTCAGTATCGCAGCCTGTGCCGCAGAAGACGTCTGCTGTCGTAAACTCTTTAAGCGCTTTAGCTGCATCATTCGTCAGGAATTTACCTGTTTCAACTACATCGTCGACATTAAGCTTGGGGAGTTCGTCGGTGACCGGCTCTTCCAACATCAGCATATTGAAGAATGTGCTGTACTTGTATCCGAGCCATTTTGGATAGCTGCTTTCAGGGATCGTAGACAACGACTTGATTTTCTTGGCTTCAGCCAATGTGTCTTTTGCGACCTGATATTGGTTTTCCCCAGCCTTGATGCGGCGTAACGCTTTTTCTTCCAACTGCTTGAGTTTGGTATGTCGTGCTTGTGCTGGAGCTTCAACGAGTTTTTGTACTGATCGCATTGCTGAAATCGCTTCTTTTAATACGATCATCGGCATACGAACTTTACCGTCGTCGAAACTAAGAGCGCGAGCGACACGTTTACTTACGACAGGCTTATCATGGATATTTCGTTCCACCCACGATTTGTTTGCGTAAGTTTGAGTGATCTGCTGTTGGATATTTTCAAGGTATTTCCAGCTTTTGGATGCTTTGCTGTCCAAAAGCGGATTCGGCCCCTTCTTATCGAAAAGTTTCAGAATCGGACCAAAGAAACCTTCCTGTACGAGTTCGATACGCGTGTATCCGTCAGCCGCTTCGATTTCTTCTTGGGTTTTATCCCAGAGCTGTTCGCTACGGGCAGCATTAGCTGTTTCAGATACCGACATAACAAGTTCAGCGACAGCTTCAGCGTAAGTCAGTACGACCCGCACGCATTGTATTAACATACGCTGGTAAACGATACGTGCGTTCTGCAGACGCGCGATAACCGCTAAATAACCGATGTTGTCCAGATTTTCATCGGCTTGAGCAGATTCAACGCGTTCTAGCAGTTGTTTAACCAGCGCCGCTGTTTCTGGATAATCGTTCACGACGTCACGCATAATTCGTGATGCGAAAACCGCGGTACCTAAAACGTTGAGAAGTGTTTTACCGTCCCATTCTTTTGGTGCCGCTACCGATTCGGTAGGAATGAGATTTCCCGCCTGGTCGAAGTAGGGCATAAGGACATTGATATCAGTAGACGGTACTGCTGTGATTGAGTTATACTCTTCATCCGCAGCATCGTTGCCGGACGGCTGTAATGCGAGTGCCCGTTCGAGGATTTTGCGGTCAACAGCATAAAGCGCTGACAGAGCCTGTGTCACCGCAACCAGATCAACAACTGGTGACCAGAGCTGCGCGAGCTTGCCCTCGTATTTCTGTACAGCAATAACGAGGTCTTCTTTTACATCCGGATGATTGATTAAACCGCCCAATGTTTCGTGGATTGTAGAAAAACGGTCAGAATGCGCTTGAGTTAATGCGACAAAATCATCAACGTGCGACGCATTTTCTTCAAGGCGTGTAAGTTCTTGCTCCAGGAGATCTTTTACTTGCGTGGCGGATGCGTTTCTCAACTGTTCCCCGATAATCGCAATGGCTTTATCGACAACACGACAAGCCTCATTGAACCCGGTCGTTGATGGTAACTCGGTCCATAATGCCAGCGGCTTACCTTCCATTGCGTCAGGAATGGAATACGATAACATTGTTAGCTGTTGTCGTGATACCTGTTTATCACGATGTAATGTTTCTTTCAACGCCAGAAGCTCATCAAGACCCACGCTGCTAGGGATCGTGGGATGTAATACAGCGTTGATGTTTTCTGCCAATGACTCAAGAACCAATAAACCATTTTCAGCGGAAGATAACCCTGCTTTAAGGTATTTGTTCATAAAACACTCCGTTGACCTAGGTGGAGGTTATTGGCCTCCACCTAGGGTTGAACAACGCGTACGGCTATACGGTACGCACGATTACGCTAATTTACCGAAACCGGCTTTCTGTAGTTTCTCGTTGATCAGTTTCGCTTCAGCGAAAACATAATCACGATACGCCGTGACTAACCCATCCACCCGTGAACGCAAGGCTTCTTCGAAGCTATACCACGCGGCGATTTCACGAATCTGCACGCTGATATAATCGACGGTTGAGCGAAGTTCGGTTGCGTTTTCTTGCGGGATGGCCTTCACCTGGCGAGCAACATCACTTAAACGACGGAACTGTGTTTCGATTTCTTTAAACTTACTGTCGGCAAGTTTACTGAATTCGTCACCGGAACGTGTAAATAACAGATAGCTGTTGCCGTCAAGTGCTGTCGCTAACTGCTGAAGTACGTTGGTGTCCGGATACACAGGAGTACCGCTTTGCAGTACTTTCTCACCGAATTCCGCGAAGTCCTTCGGCGGTAAGTGCGCAGACGTCGTTAATTCGTTGAAACGGAAAGTCAGCGAATTATCATACAACATCCGGTACGCTTCCATACCCTGTTTCATGGTACCGGCTAGGTTAGCCAGACGCGGAGCAATTTCACCCTCTTTAGCGCGCTTCTGGTCTTCTAACGCCCCTTCCAGTTCTTTGCATTGGTCATTCAGATACACGATACGATCGGGACGCAGACGACGCATCTCACGAAGAATAGTATCCAGCTTACCTTCCTGGAAATAACCTAACGTTAATGACGTACACGCTTGCTGAAGACGATCGAACACCGGTAAGGTTACCATCTCCTTACGGATACCATCAACAATCGCAGAAACAGCCGAAAGTTTCTGTTCTGTAGTTAATGGAACGTCAGAGACCGACTTGCTGGGTGCACCAACAACGTTACGCATTGCGTCGGTATCCTCGGTTTTATCAACCTCTTTACGAACATTCTCATCAGGAACATAAACGTTCGCATTACGTTTCGCCTGTTTGATGGCATCGCTGGCCGCTTTTTCTGTGGCTGCTACGCTATCGGTACGTTTCTTCAAGAGTTCAATAATCCAGAGCAACAGACGACGAATCGCAGTATAGGCCGTCGTGATAATGACACCGATAACAGCCATCTTCATGATACCGAACGATTCCATGGTCGGCTCTAACGCCTGGTCTGGCATATACCGTTCACGCAGTTCCAGATAGATCTGCTCATCCGGTTTGCTGACATCACCACGATGCGAAGTCCGATAAATGGCTTCGTCAATCTCGACAAGATCTTTACGCGCTTGACGGTCAGATTCTGTTAGGTAAGTACAACCGGATACATCGTCTTCAAAGCTTAAGAATTTGAAAAAGTCCGTAACGTCGATCTTGATTTTCTTCGCGTCATTATCGACATCGATAAAATCTTTTTTCTGTGCCTGATATTCCGCTTTGATGTTGCTCATCGGCTTCAACGCACGTTCTTTTAATGCCTGTACGATCTGTTTCCAGTCAGCGTCACGCTCAAGGACAAGGAAGTAATTCTTGAGTTCAAAAGCACGATAGCGCGCAACGAGCTGTTCTACCTGAATGTGAGCGAGCTGTACGTCCATCAGCCAACGCGACATCGCTGAAATCAAACGGCTATAAGCAAGCAATGTCTGATACGTTAGCTTCATGTGCTTTTCATACAGCTCAATATCGCCGTCTTGAATATCAGCCGTTGGGTTCATTTCCTTCGTTGCTTTGAAGATTTGCTCGGCTTCATTTAAAGTCTGTTCGAATTTGACTTCATTAAACGTGTCAAACGGTTCGGCCAGCTCCGTCATTCGATCGTGAAGTTCACGAACCCAGGCTTCTTTATTGTTGCGAATAGCTGCGTCGTCGTGGAGTTCGGTTTGATGTTTCTGTACCCATTCTTCGACGATATCGGCAGCAGCAACAATTCCTGTACCATCGGAAACTAACGGGACAACTCCAGCAAGCACGCCCACACATGCCGGGGTTTTCCAATAATCGTTCAAGGCGTTTCTGAATTCAACGATGGAATGTATGTTTGGTACCGTGTCCAAAAACGTACCGCCGTTACGGCTCATTGTTGTTACGATATCGGCGAATTCCTTTTGCTTAGCGGTAACAAAAGGAACCAGGACCATAAGCCATTCAGCAACCGACTTCGCTTTTTCTTTCAGGTTCTTGTCAGCGATTTCTTTAAGGTTTATCGCACCACCATAACCTGCAAGCTCTTTATATACGTCGCTAAGGGTCATCTGTTTATCCAGCATTTCTTTGAAACGTGGATAGTCAGCACCTAACGCATCGACAATATCGTTGATTACGTCATCAGTTGTTGCGATAAACTTTTTCGTATCAACGTTTGAATATTTCCAAACGTATCGTACCGCTTTCTTGATTCCTGCAAAGATAAACGCCCAGATACGCTTGATGAGTTCCCAGACTTTCTTCGCACCATCAACAAACAGTTTAGAGACCTTAGCAACGAACCCTTCTTGCACCAACTCAACGCCGTTACGTGACGGTATTTCCGTGAAGAAAGCATCCGGAAGTTGTTTAGGGAATGCATCGCCAAGACGCATACGCAGTTCCGGTACATCCGCGCGGGAGATGCCTCGTGTTACTAATTGTTCATGGAGACGAACGTTTTCTTCACCAGAGGTCACGAATTCGTTAACATCGAAGGACACCATTGCTTCCTGATCTTCGGTGGTAACGACGTTTGAACCATCGCTGGTTTGGATGTCTTCGTCAGGGAATGCCATGAGCATACCGTGACGCATTTCAACCACTCCGTAATCGGTTGCTAGACCGAATTCGTTGTGATCGGGGGTAATAACTGGGATACTCATGCATTCTCTCCTTGCAGTGCGTTAGCGAAAGCCGTTGCAAGTTGCGCAACCAGTTTTGGATCAACGCCTTCGATAACGTCAGGCAGCCCTGCGGTTTCTTGGTCACGAACAGCGGAAGCTAATAACAGCATGGTTTCAGGTGCTGTAGGCTCGTGCACCATGCGGTAACGTAGGCACCAGAAGTAGCGGGCAACGTCTAATGCGTCAGCCAGCCCAATAACCAATACCTTGTTTAGCTTATCCAACCCCTCACGGATTTTAGGGAGATGCTCACGAACGAAGATGCTATCCGCAGTCAGATCTTCTTTTTCAGCGAATACTGGCATGCTGTAACCGGCGATATAACCTGCGGCAATACTTAATGCGCGGGTCTGTTGTTCGGCTGGGAAGTCACGTACCAGGTCTTTCAGCTGAACGGCGAAATCAGAAATATTCATGTTAAATTCCTTTATAGTAAAAATAGAAGAGATTAGGCGATAATGGAGTCAAGAGTCGCTGCTGTTTTGAACAGATCGTTGTTCATTGTGGAAGAAAGGACTTGCTGAATTTCTTCCTGTTTAACGGCTTTACGAACCCCAGGGCGTAGGATAAGCGTAACCATCTGTGAGAAGGTACGATTATTGTTCATCGCACTCAGCGTTTCATCGATTGTTTTGATGGTATCCAATGTCGTGGAACGAACATCGCTTGGGACATCACGATCTTTCAAGCGTATGATTAAATCTTGTTTGATTTTACGGAATCGTTCCATATCGTTGTCGTAAATGTTGTATGTCGGATCCAACCAAACAGAAAGCGCGGTTACAGCTACAACAACCAACACACCGATAGCACCAACGGAAGCTAAACCTATCGCCATCATAGAGGCTATAGTAGCATCCATGATGAAGGAGAGCCAGAACATCGTTTTGGACTTCATGGAGTTGGTACCATAAAGCCGAAACATTTTAGCAAGCCCACTAACGAGATACTCCCCACCGCCATGACGCGTAGCGAACTGATCGGCCATGAATTCGGAAGCAACGTCGGTATATCGCCCAGCATTGTTTACATTTCTTAACTGCATCGCTTTGTTAGAAACATAAACCGTATACCAGACACTACCATCGTCTGAATCACTGATTTTGTTTACGTCAACGTTAGTATCAAGCGTTTTGTTTAACGCTTTCGCCAGTTCGATACGTTTTACCTTATCGGTTGTCCCCAACAGTTCACGCTGTACGGTCATGATTGAGGCTTCGACACGAACCGTTTCCGATAATGTTTCAAGGAAAGTAAACGCATGCCCGATTTCATGCAGCATTATGGCTGCTTTTTCTTCCGGAATAAATGGTTCTGTTGCTGTCAGCAATTCATACGTGATGGCAGAACGAATCTTCAACTCCTCAAAGATACCGTAAACACGACCTTTTTCTAAATCGACATATCCGACCGGCGTATCTTTAATCTTCTTAAGGAGCGTGACACCATCGGCACCGCGCATCCATAACCGATGATAGTCTGCCAAGATTGTGTTGTTTGTCGAAATATCCGGCGGGTACACGTAGGCATTCATTTGACCCATTTTCATGTCAACCGAAAATTCGATGTTCAACCCAGTATAGCGTTTAACCATCTCGGTTAAATGACCGTCCTTGAAAACATTTAAAACATCTTTTTTATCCAGTCCCTGTTTGCTTCTGAAGAATTCGGTCATTTCCTTGAACAAAGAACCATCTTGAAATTTGATGGCCTCCATCGTTAATTCGTCATGACCATACACGCGTTGTAGTAATGACATGTTACACTCTCTAAATTTACGTAAATTTAAGGGCTAATGGATCGGCTGGCCGCACCAATCACAATGTGTTCGTTGCTATGCAACGGCATTCATAGAAATACCTTTTGACTGCAACATTACCTTTCACACCTCAAGCAATAAAAGCGGTCGGTTAAAAACAACAGAACGTGGGGATGATATAGAAATTCACCTTTTAACACTTATTACGAGTTTATCAAGCCATGAGCGAACAACAACCAAAAGGTTCAAAACCTAAGAAGAAACTGCTCGGTATTCAATGTCGGCACATCAGTTATAACGAAGCGAACGATGGCAGTAAGAACGATCTCATGATCGCAAAAGAGATCATGTTCTTTGATGATAATACGCACGCAACGAACCTTCGATTCTTTGAGAATTACAAACGTCCGTTTTGGGTGACGGTAGAGAGTAAACGTAAGAACAAATATAAAAAGGAAAGCGAGAAGCTCTCGCACGTACGTCGCTATGATGTCCGTCAAAGTGAATTGGTTGAAAAAATCAGTTCGGTGCTATATAAAAGACGTGCTGATGACAACACCCGTTTACAACAGCTTGCGCGTAGCCCATACCTCTATGGAACGGACGTTAGCGCCAGCTGCTATTTAAAAACCCAATACAATACAAAGTGGCCGGAATACGTCGATAAATTACCCGCTTCTATCGCATGTTTCGATATCGAAACCGACGTTGTTCATGGGCACGGTAAGATCGTCTGTATGTCTATTACAATGGGATACAATGCGATACTTTGCTATACCAAGGACTTCGTTGGTCATATTCCGAATGCGATTGAGAAAACCCACGAGAAGATTCGATATTACCTGGCCGAACGTCTGAATACCAAAGAAGATCCTCACGCATTCGAAAAATATCAATACGATGTTCGAATCGTAGAAAGCCCAGCACAAGCGGTCATCCAATGCATGCAGAAGGTTCACGAATGGCAGCCGGATTATCTTCTTGGCTGGAATATCGCGTTCGATATTCCACGCATGCTCCAGGCACTGAACGAGGAAGGGTATCGTCCTGAAGATGTTTTCTCCGATCCTCGTGTACCACCTAAATATCGCATTGCTCGTTGGGTACCACCGAAGACCGACAAGGTATCTGCTTCAGGTCGTAAGACCAACCTTACCCTCGAGCAGACCTGGCCGATGTTTTATACGATGGCTACGTATCAGGTTATGGATGCGATGTGTGGGTATAAGTTCGTTCGTTTAGGAAGACCGGATGAAGGACGTTATTCACTCGATGCGGTGTTAGAGCGAAATAAATGCCATACGAAGTTAAAAGCGATTCCTGGTACAGAAGGGTTCACGGAGCTCGCCTGGCACGAAGAGATGCAAACGAACCATCAAATCGAATACGGCGTATATAACCTTTGGGACAACCAGGGTATTGAAGCGTTGGACCAGAAAACAAAAGACTATTCGATGACCATCCCTATTCGTTTGGCGGCATCGGATTTGAAAGATTTCAGTTCTAACCCTAAACGTATCTGCGATAAACTTTTCTTCGTTTATCTTAACCGTGGGGAAGTCATGGGATGCACAGCCGACGACATGACCCAGGAAGAAGATAAGTGGGTTATCTCACGAGCAGGACATATCGTCACATTACCGTGCGATCTCATGGCGGATAACGGCATACATCTTTTCTGGGATATGCCGAACCTGAGAAGTTATATCCGTCTATTCGTTGCAGACCTCGATATAAGCAGTTCATATCCGAACGGGCAGATCCTGTTGAATCTATCCAGAGCATGTGTTTTTCGTGAGCTCTCACGTATTGAGGGCGTCTCTGATTACCAATTCAGGAAGCTAGGTATCAACTTTATTACGGGAGGTAAAACGAACGCAGTTGACTTCTGTAGAATCGTTTATAAAGCACCATCGATGTTCGAACTCTTAGAGCATTTTGATGCGACACGTCCAATGGGGCAAGTAAAATCGATCGAATAATTTTAGAATATAATATTCCCTCCCCCTCCTCGTAATAGGGGGGGGGGGGGGATTTTATGCCGCTAAACCATATAACAATTACGAGGCCTATTTGATGAAAGTATTCCCTAATTGGAAAGAAGAAGTTATTGCGTTGGTGAATAAGAACAACGGGTTGTCTCTAACCGTTGACGACGTATCATTCTCTTTTGTATCCCGCGAGGACGGATACGTTAAAGCTGAAGTCACCCCCTTACCCGATTCCCGCTACTACAGTCGAGGTAAGGTTAGTGTTCTCTATGCGCCACGCGATCTAGCTAAAAACTTCACCGGGATCCCGTTACGGGTTATTGTGCAGGAGGATACTACTGTACGTAAACTGGTAGAAGATATCAGTCTTCGTTACGGAATACCGTTCGACTATGCTGTTGACTTCACAGAAGAGCAGTTGAACAAAACCGTAACATTTACTGATACGGGTATCAAAGATGTTACTGTCCCTGCGGCAGAGATGTCTTACGTATGGGTTGGCAACTTAACGTTCAGCGTAGCTAACGATACGTTGGATCTGGTCAACCTTATTAAGAACACTGCTGTCACGAATCTGAAGTATCTGGTTGATAATGAACAGAAGGCCGCTATCCAGCTTGCTACGCTGTCTTTAGACTGGGTTAATACGTTTAAGGAGGATGTTCCTGATTTAAGCCCAGGAGACAAATTACCGGAGACGGTAGTTACAAGTATCGTTAACCGTCTGGTGAAAGAGGCGGTTATTCCGACATCAGAGAAGGATGATGTTAAAACTCTTCTGTTAAATGCACCGTATGTCGAAACCACGGAATTGAATGATAAAACCAAATTGGTAAAATTCGGTCAGTCGGAGGTTGATGTAACCGGATGGGATGGTACCCCGATGTTTATGTTTGGGGATGCGCCATTAACACCGATCAACCTTGCAACCATTCTTCCTACCGAAGCGGATATTAACGGTATCGAAAGCGGCTACGGGATGGTGATAGAATTACGAAACGGCGCTGCCGGTTGCGCGTATGTTGACCTCGTTGGGTTGTTCGCTCCAGAAGGGCTTGATGGTGTTGCGACAAAAGAAGCGTATGCAAAACCATTCTTACGTCGCTTCCTTGCGTCGAAATACCCGACAGATGATGATATTGCTACAGCAGCTAAAATTCTGCGTCGCTGGAACAACGACAATATCGAAGTGAAGACATCAACTACGTTGTTGGATACCGGTGAGCAAATTTACCGTGTAACCATGACAGGTAAGAATGCGCTAACGGGTACAGTAGGGATCGCGTTCAAAGAGAAAGCGGTTCCTGAGGATAAAACCATTTCAGTGATGACGGCAGCAACCTTTAATCCAGTAGCAAGCAACTTCACGAAACCGGAGAGCTTCCATGTCTTCGCTAAAACCATCGATGATGACACAGCGTTAAACGTCATCGGTAATATGTTCAAATGGGTAGATGGTAAACTTGCCGAACAGGACGGATTGGAAAGACAGCTTTATCCCGTTATTGGCGGTAACGTAATCGCATACATCACGAACCCTCGCACGGGTGTCATTGTTAAATTAACTGCATCGTATTCACTGACTAACTACGCCGCGTTTCAATCGCCGGATTCACCGGAACCAGGTCGTGTTTATTTACATCTTGATGCGTTACCGACTACTACCATAAAGGACATGTTCCAAGCGCTAATGCCGGTTATCGGTGAAACCGGAATACGTCCTGTTGCAGATAAAGACGGATATCCGATTGATGGAAACTATTATAACACCACAACTTGGGGTATTAAGAACTACGTCGACTATTCTGGATTTGTAGATCTCAATACTGACAAGACGAGTTTCGGAAAGGCCTGTCAGTTCATGGGAATGGAGGTGACTACTTTACAGGGTTTATTACGTGTCAAACTGATTGAAGGGAATGTAGCATTTGTTTTGACTAACCATGTGCGCATTACCGATAACGACGATTGGACTGAGGAGAACCTTGAAGAAGGGTTGCGTGTAAACAAGCTTGAACTGGTGTTCAAGGACTGTCTGCCGTTGGATATTGCTGCCGTGAAAGCAGATCCAAGTAAAATGGAAGTTGTGTTCAGCGACCAGTCAGCGTATACCAGTTTCTGTAAAGAGTTCGAGGATGGAACGCCGGATATAAGTTTTTTGGCTCGGTATTATGGACGAGACACAAATGCGACCCTCGATGGAGGTCAACGTTTGATGCATGCGTTGGTCAGCCATACTTCACTGCCTGGCTGCAATCCTGCCATCAACACGTTTACCAAGACAGTTGATGACGCCTCGAACCCTGTTTACACGATCACCAGTGGTCTTTTAACTGGATTCACTATTAAGTTTAGAGCTACGGCGTAAAAAAAAAAATACATGCGAAGCCCCCCCCCCCTGGCAGAAGCCGGAGGGAGGGGTGACGTTTATGCACGTTCGTTGCCAACCGTCACTTTGTAATCAGCATCGGTCAAGGAAATAGACAGGAATCCATGTTCTTTGCAAAGCTGGCTAAGGATGTCAGCAATGATTTCGTTGATCATCGGCTTGTTTGCAAGGGCATAGATGTATCCTGCTGTAAAAGAAAGTGTGTGATTGATCATAGGCTCATGTGAAGCCAAGATAAGGATCACGTGATGCTTTCCATCGTCGGTAACGACCGCTTGGGTGGACACGAAGAAATCAGTGAAGCAACAGCGGTCACAGGCTTTGGGCATATATAAATCACCTAAAGCTTCGTCACGCGCTTTCATGTGTGTATCAGGTGTGATACTGCTAAGTTGATCTTCAGCGAGATCCAAGGTCTCCTCAATCGTTTTAAGAATAGCGTTGCGGAAATCTTCGCGGTAGAACGGAATGATATCATGATCGTTCATGTAATCGCCGGATTCGATAGTAAAGTTGATATTCATTGAAAGCTCCTAACTGTTATGTCGATTGATTGACGTATTGATTTATTTTGAAGGGTTGCACCTTCGTTTAACTACCGTTGTGGAGTTAGTCTGGGATATATTCGAAGTTACAAATGTCGCAGTTGTCGCAACTGTTTGAATAGATGGTAAAGGATATAGGAAAATCGTATTGCCGTGCTCCAGTCTTGATGATTTCTACAAGATCGGCAGTGTTGATTGGTGCCATGCTGGCACTGAATTGCGGTGGGATCTCCGCGTTGATTTGTATTTTGTCATCGTGAAGACGGATGACTACATCTTCTAAAACGACGTTTCCTTCTCCGTCTGCGATACGTTCGTAACGTGTCTGACAATAATCACGATCGTTTCCAACATGGCGTGCCCACGCGCCATCGTCTAAAGCCGTCTCGAGAGCCTCGAAGATCGCTGAAACGGTTTGTCTGAGGCGGGGAATCGCGCCAAGGTTATGTTGTTCACGGATGTTTTTAACTGCGTCTTTGATAGAGAAAGTCATTGTTGATGCTCCTTTAAATGAGATTAAGCCGTGTGGCTGTCGAAACGAGTTCGCTTGTAAAGCAATGCTTACCGTCGGTATTTACTGTGTGGGTAAGTTCATAAGTCTTAACGGCTGGTCAGTGCCAATGATGAGGACAGTCGTTATATCGAACCACTCTGCACGCTGAAGAAATACCGTATCGATCAACTTTCGTAACTCATTTTCTTCAAAATCGATACTGTCGTCAATAGGTACCAATCGTATTTCGATACGTTCTTTGAAGAGCTTAAACGATACTGAGAACTGGTGAGGTCGGTCGTTAAGACATGTGGGTCCGTAACGGAAGTGCTGGAGTACTTCATTCTTGCTATCTTCGAAATTCCAGAAAGTGTAAATAGCAAGAACGCCATCTAACCGAGTTTCCAGGAGATCAAACGCCTTATTTATTGTTTCCTCTATCATGGCTCTCAACGACGCTCTCGGGTATTCGCCGAATGCTGTTTCGACGGTCGCTTTCACTGATTTGATTCTATTCTGGTTCATTTATTTATTCCTTGTTGGACTCGATGATATTCTTGGCGTCGTAAGACATATGCTGAATTAATTTTCTTGGAGCAATGAACACGCGACACGTGATAAATACATCGGGATCATACTGCTCTACACAACATCCGAAAGCCCGCTTTGCAGCCTGGCGCATCAATGCTATTTCCTGATCATTCATCTCATTATCGAATTCGATGTTTATCGTGATTTTATCGGGAAATAAATAGATAAAATAATCGCCACTGATATTGCCATCAGCAAAGTGACGTTCGTTGTAGCACTGGACGAGCTTACCTTCACGTTCTTTCTGATGCCATCCAAGGATGCTATTAAGACCTCTGTCCACGCATTCGAATACTTGAGTAATAACATCCTCAATGACTGATGCGGGCGTTGCGCCGCTGAATAGACGATCCAAACGCTTTTTCATTGATTTGGTTTTCACATTCATCGTTTCTGTTCCTGTTGCAGTCGGTATACAACCCTTCCCCGGCCTTGACGGCTAGGGAAGGGTATGTTTACGTATAATTACTCTTTGGTGTCAGTTGTCGATTCGGTGTGTTTCTCGCTGCTGGTGTACCAAAGTAGGTGCGTCGGGAAAAGATTGACCTCTAAGCTAAACTGGATACTGTATTTCTCTTCCATTTTACAGAGATGTTCTCTAAGTAAATTTCTCGCTTCTTTGTCACGACGAGCGGAGTGCCAGTGTAGTTCTTCATTCTCCTTTACCAGTACTTCTACGATAATACGCTGCTCGTGAACCTCGGTTTTCACAGCGGCAAGTAAATCGTTGTTATCAACACGGGTAAAACGAATGAACGAACCGGGTGTTTTTTCTTGTTTAACGATATCGATCATAGTAGAAATGCATGGATGATCGATGCTATCGTTAACCGCTTTAACAATGGAATCTACAATACTCATTTTTTTATCCTTAATGTTATCGATTTAGAAATATTACTTATTTACTGTTTTCTTTATCAACCGTTGTTACCCATGATGGGAAAGACGGATGAAAACAGAGCGTGAACGTAGCCACCGTATCGTATCTAAACGCGCAATTCACTAACCGGGTATCGAACGTTTTCCTTAACCCATCGTCATCGTTATCGATAACAGTCATATCTCTCAGCATCCCAATCACGTTCACACCGTCGGGTGCCTGAGTTACGACAAGTCGCCGTAATGGTCCATACGTATAGTCGCGTACGTATCCTTTCCTCGGGTCCGATACTCTGTTTAATGCGTCGCAGTTTTCGATGAGTTCATCGGCGACATGATAGATGTGTTCCCTTGCTTTATCGGGATCGTATTTCGCTAATATTTCCTTCGTATCGAACGTTATCACGTTATTATTATTATTCGATTCAGAAGGGAAACATAGAACTAAACGAATAGGGTACTCGTATTGATCTGTTCTCGTTTCGAAAACGTCGGTTAAACACGGCTTATATGCCGTTGCGTCAACATTGTCCAAACATGGGTACAACAATGCATGAATAACGGCACCATCATCAGTTAAACCGAATTCCAGAAATTGTATTCTATCGGTATCTGCTACGGTTTTCTGAAGATACGCTTTACCGTTAACGATATCGGTATCCCACGTATCGTCGTTTAACGATTCTTCAAAAATATCGAATATATGGTTTACGATATTGACGAGTTCATTGATACGGCACTGTTGATTGAGTTCGATTAATCGTTGAACCTTATCTTTGATAGCCATGATTACTCCTTAGTTTTTTCTTCGTCGAGCGTATATTCCATTGTGTAGAATTCACAACCATCGACAAACTTGAGTGTTATGGTAATAGGGAAATCACATGGCATAGCTGATTTCTTAAATGCGTTATTAGCGACATCAGACAACCGACGTATAGCATCAATCCCATTAGCGCTGAATGGTAGTTTTATGTTGATAAGGATACGGTGTTTATAAACATCGAAAACAACTGTACTGTCAAGATATACGCCATGAAACTGCATTGTTGGAATGCGTGCCACAGTGGAAAAATACGTCCCATCATTATCGCTATTTCCCACCGTCCACGTATTGGAATTGCGTAGATGTTCCTTAAGGAAGTCGATGCTTCGAGTGATAGCCTCGACGGTAGGTGCGACGTATGCGTCTTTATGCGTGTCGAAAAGTTCGTTGACGTTAGATTTGAATGAATACGCCGTTGCCATTATTCTACCTCTTTCTTCATCTTTGATGCTATTGTTAGTTAATTACTCTTCTGTGTTTTCACTGTCGGGATCGTAGTGGAATTCAAATAACTCTGAACCATCGTATTTATTTATTGTTAACGTGACCGGAATGTCGAATTCGTTAATACGAAGGAGAAAACTTCTACGCATTTGATCTTCGACGTATATAGCCGCTAATCCATCAATGGCGATACGCGATTCACCTCGAACGCTAAGTATGACGTCGATACAAACAAGATTTTCATGCAAAGCTAGACGCAGTCGATCTATGTACGAAATATCTGAAACAGGAATATCAGCTGCAACGTAATGGCTCGTCTTAGTATCATCACAAACTGGATACCATATCTGATCGGTATTCAGTTTCGTCAAAAATTCATGTATTGTCCGATCGATGACGTTAAGACAGATAGATGATATCGAACACAGTGTGTCATTGATACGTTTGTGTACCTGACTTTTTACAGGCAAAGCTTTCATCTGACGTCCACAAATGCCATGCATTTCAACTTTCTTATTTACTTCGTTATTCATATTCACCTCTTTTAATCTAAATGTTAGTTGGGATAGGATAATTACATGCTTTCTAGCATGTCGATGATCATGGAACCCATACCGAAACTCGGTCTCTCACCGATATACTCAGCAAGTTGACGATGAACGTCTTTTGGGTTTCCTTCTTCGCCGTCAGCATCGATGTAAACCGAAAACGAAATTGCGTCTGAATCCACGCTAATAACCAGACGCCGCTCATTGCGTTCTTTTAGGGTGTCGACGATAGCTGATTTCAGTACCGCGATCGCATTCATCGCATGCATGATATCTCCATCGGGTTTCGCCAGGTCGATCTTTTCTTTCAGGTCGATATTGATATTAGTTACGACAGGACTGAGGTCGACTTTGACATAATCGTTAGGACGCACGCGAATAATCGCACGGTCGATACCTGAACCGTAAAAGTCAATGCGTGGTTTCAACACTTCTTTGTTTGGATTCATGTTCTCATCCATCCCTGCCTGCAGAAAGCGTTCCACGTTATCCAGTTCACGATAGACTGACGCTTCGATTTCTTTCAGATAGTTGGCTGCGGTTTCATGTTCTTTACGTAGCTCGTCTTTAAGGAGCTGTACAGTTGTTTCACTGGAACGAATGCTGTTCGCGAATTGTGTAATTGACATATCGAATTCCTTAAATTCTCTTGAGTTCAATTAATGATGAAAAGCTGTAAAAAAAAAAAACGGTGGGGCGAACCCCACCAAAACGTCAGACACACGCAGGAAAAATCAATTCAGTGATGCATATAACGCATAACGACTGTAAATCTCAACCGCCGGTCCGTTAGGAGTTAACAGACCATCCTGGTTGTAATACTGGAAAAATGAATAACGTTTGTCGAAGTGATAAACAAAAGCAATGTCTTTGCCGTCAAGACCTGTGATGCGTAGTCTGTTTTTATCTAGCAATGCTTTGACTTTTAACAGTGTTGCCGCACATGCTTTAACGTTAGGGATTAATCCATCACAGTCGATATAAACTGTGTAACCTGTTTCAGATGTTGCGACGGTTGTGTTGCGATTGACGCGGAAGATTTTTGTTTTGTATGTATTATCTTCAAGAATTGGGTTTTGTTTTTCGTATTTTCGTTTACGCAGAAATCCTATAACGGTAATATAGTTAGCGGTAATATGCCCAGTTATAGCTTGTAACATCTTGACATCCTCTTATATTGGATTGATTGCAGTTATCTTAAATAGGTGATAAAATACTTTGCTCTTATCACCTTAGTAATATATCCGTGAAATAAACTGGAATAGACGGCATAAACCTTCCTCCTTCCCTTACGGGTTGGAGGAAGGGAGAGATTAAATGTCGTGGACGGCAATGCCGTTTAACCAGCAGAACAGTTTAACGCGACACGGATACCGCTTCGTTGCAGCAGCCATCTCATCGCGTAAACGTTGGTAGATTTCATCTCGGTGTTCACGATCAATGGGGTAATCAGCCCAACATTCGATCATGACGTCACCATTAGTCAGGATCGTCGTACGCATCCTGTCCTGGACACGACGATCTTTCCCGGCATTAGGGAAATACATTCCTTCAGTACGAATAAGGTCACCACAAGGCATGACTAACCACTCATTCGTTTTGCCGGTATTTTTATAATCCATTACAGCTTGCATTGCGGTGTCAACGCTAAAAGAAACATAATTCCAAACGGGTGTCCAACGATAGATTGCAGGTTGTTCAAGTGTTTCGTTCATGGAGTGCTTTTCCTATTTTTATTTTCTGCACAGGATAAATTCAACGGCATAAAGCCCTTCCCTGCCCTTATATGGGGCGGGAAGAGTTTATGACCGCAATGAGAATCTCTCACGACAAGCTCACGACGATTATCGCATCACCCCGCGAGTGAGGGAGATCAGGATCACCTCCTACGTCGTAATGACAGCAATCCTGTTACGTCGCCTTAGACGTTAAGCAAAGCGACGCATGTAGCCTGCCAGATAGTTGCGCGTATCGAAGTAGGCAATTTCAGGAATTGCGATATTAAGGTCGATAGCACGGATTTCAACCTGGCGACGGCTTTCATCATAGATCGCATCCATCAGACGCAGTACTGTCAGGAAAGCCATGCGGGTATGGTAGTCCAGCGGCATGTTATCGATACCACGATACAGATAACGGTTTGCGTTGAAAGCCCCTTCGCTGTTATCTTTCCAGATCCTCAGAATATCAGCAAAGGCGGTGCGGAAAACCTCAGGATTATCCACATCCAGTAACGCACGGAAGGCAGACATCAAAGATCGCTGATGACGGATCAATGACTGCGGTGTTTGCGGCATGGTCGGACCCATTTCTTCCGCATATTTCTGGAACGGGGCAACCAGGGTTGCGGCACGAGAAGCAACGATGGAAACAGCGGGCGATTCATTCACCGCTGGTTTTGCGGGCTTTTCTTCAACAATGGTTTCTTTCATTTCCGACTGCTCTACAACATCATCAACCGGAGCATCTGCAACGGTGGTGTCTACCGCAGTAATCTCCTCGTCCATTTTTGCAGAACGTTGGTCTTTATTCTTGGCCATGTTTATTTCCTTTCATTTAACAAGGTTAACTAATATAAAGTTCGGGATCGTAAGGCGCTAACGATACACTGGCGTTGTGCATTGCTTTCATCATAGTGTTCATGAAAACGTTGTTTACACCGGTGATCTCTGCCCCGATCGCGTCTGGGGTTGGAGCCATCGCGTTACCGCAACAGGTAGCACAGTATTCCAATGGACCTGCTTTACAGCGTTGAGGATCACGTAACTTGATGGTTTGTCCTTCCATGGAAGCGAGTAATTCAGCATCAATAAGTTTGAGCGCTGCGCCGTCGATCATATAACGGCCGACGAGCAGCTTATCTTTGATGTGGTCGCGGTTTACCGTGAACAGAATATGTTCTTGGGTACCGCAGTCGTCCATCGTGATTTTAAGGTTCTGTGTTGCACGTTGTGATTCTTTAGCTGTCTGTCCAGCTAAAGCGGTCAATGCACCACGTGAGAACGAACCGGCACGCGCACTGTTGTTGTACTCTGCCCAATGGTCGACACGCATCCCTTCAGCCAGGCTGTGTGTGATTACGTTACGTTTACCAGGGTCAACGAAGTCAGCTTCAACCCCCATCATGATGTGCGTTTTCTTTCGAGTATTACCGAAACTCTTACCAGGGTTAATATAGAACCCTTCCGATTCGTCGCCCTTAAAGGATTCCTTATCCATTTTGGTTAGCGTGGCCTCGAGTTTGATCAGTTCTTCAGGTGTGAACTTACCTTCCTCTTGTAAACGTGCTAGCTCTTTATCACGATAAGCAATAATATCATCATCGACCGTTAACGCTTTGTCGCTCATTGACGGAACAATTAAACGGTTGATAGAGGTTAACGCGCTAATATTGTTGGTGAATTTCTTCACTTCGCTTGCGTACAGCGGGCCAATCGGACGTTCGTTAGGATCGGGTATCCCCTCTTCGGGATCGTCCGTTACGCGTGGCGCGATCAACGATTCCAATGTACCACTGGTCAACCGTCCAGCCTGATATTCGATCTGAATACCGAAAGCATCATAAAGGACGTACATATTGAACAACGCTTCACCAAAGGTTGTGGTGGTTGTGTTCTTAACCGATGGTAGATCACCGGGCGCAAGCTCTAATGGATCCCAGAAACTCAACAAGGGTTTTGTTGGCTCTGTTTCCCAGTGGTGTTCTTCACCGTCGATAGTAACCGTAACGACGTTACCTTGACGATGTAGTTTAGGCTGATATTTCTCAGCGCCACCTTCCGTAAAAGCAAATGCGTCGTTAATCCATTCAAGATAACGGTAATGCCCCTCACGCAACGCGTAAAGGAAATAATCGCGAGGTGTCATGTAGTAACTCCTTTAAACCCGGGTCAGGTCACCGTGACGTGAAACGAACTCTGATAACGCTCGGGTTGCTTCTTTGGATTCTTCAGCCATCGGGAAGTTGACAGTAACAAGTTCTCGTAAGACAGGAATGATTTCATTATCTTCGAGATCGGAAGCTAAGGCGAATGCGATCAGTTCTTGGGTGTACGCATACGGTTGCTGACGTAGCGTAGCAAGCTGATTTCGGCACTGCGCTATCAACAAGTCTAATGGAACCGCTATTGTACCCCCTTCGTCAATATATTGGCTGAATACCGGTGGGAACGCATCACTGATTACGCGAACACGTCGACGAATACGATCGGGAATCAGGACGTTTTCTTCATCGACTACATTTTCGCTATCTTTCTCCAGCTTCTTGGTCAGCACCTGTTGAATGCGCGGAAGCAAGCTTGAATGTACGAAACTGATTAATGGTGTTACGTTAACAGCATCGACACCATAAATGTGCCGCGTGCATTCTGCTAACGCTTCAGCTGTGGTGTAGTCTTCGTCTTCAACGATAGCGAGTAGAAAAGCGGTATCGTCGTGGGTTTCCAGGTCTAATAACGTTGACGCCAACGCGTGAAGATATTTCAGGCTATCCAGAGATAGGTGACCTTCGTTAATTCGAATCCCGAAGGCAAGCAATTGTTGTTTATAAAGTTCGATACATCCGTTTGTTAAAATGACATCTAATTCGTTTAAATCGTATTGTTCGCCAGCACCTGACAACATCGTACTACAAAACGTTTCCAGTTGTTCGCATTTAAAATCTTGGTATAAACGATACATGCAGTGCTGTAACAGCGTACGCCTTGTTTCAGGGATTTTACCTTCCAACAAAGCCAAGACGGAATCAATCATATCCACTCCGATGCGGTAAATGTCTACTAGCTCTCATAATCTATTGAAGAAACTACCGGCTGACGCCAACTTAGATTAACCAGGAGTAACCATCCCATGCCAGTTTCATCCAAACCAAGAAAAAAATCAGTAGGAAAACCTAAAGCTCAGGAAACAACAGCAATTCGTTGGGACGAGTTACGTGAACCTATCGAAAACTGCGAATTGTTATTGAGCACCCTGGGTGCTGCTATTTACCAAGCAACGCAGCCCTGTCGTTTACGATTAACCCAAAACAAACGCGATGAGTTCGTGGCGTTATCAACAAGCACGAATAAAGATCTTACCGAACTTCAAACCGAGTTGACGACGATCAAGAACTCCATCACACCGATGTATGGTAAAGAAGTCGATGAACAAAGTATTCTGTTACAGTACAACTACGGGATGTCATTAATGAACATCCTGGAACGTGCATCCGATATTTTGCGTCCCGATGTTGCACGTCTGAGTCAACTGCGTGTTGAAGGGATGGAGAACCAGATCCGATTCGCTAACAGTGTTAAATCTCAAGGAGCCACCGAAGCATGAGCGAACAAGAAAAAGAAATTGTGACGAGTCAGGAAGCCATCGAGCGTTCAGAGTCGTCCGCTGAAACAACGATTTCGGCAAGTAATGCATACGTGTCGTATTCCGAGCCTGTTGGTTCTGCACAGCAAGAAGGTAAAAACGAAGTCAGTACCACTAAAGAAGATGTGGTGGCTCCAGAAGCGATCCGTGAAGAAGAACCATCACATCCGCCTTTGATCGATTTCTCAAAGGCAACGATACGTTTCCAATGCGAAGACATTCGTCCTAAAAATCCAAAGAAAACAAAACGTCAACCGTTGCTATTACCGCTCTACTCTCCGCGCGTACAGACAGAGTACTACGACGAATATATTAACACAATTTTAGAGACCGTTCACGCTATTGTCTCAAATCGTCACAAACCGTCAGAAGAGCAATTAGAGCAATTTAATAAAGCTGCGATACAAACAGCCGCGGAGCAGGAATACCGCCCGAATGGTCAAGCTCATGATCGTGCGCTAGAACGTAAGGGCAGTCAATGGACTAACGTGCCTGTAGACTCATCCGGTGTTGGTCGCGTTATTCCCGGAATTCCACAACCGAATCATATTCCTGACGATGTTGAAGCACCACTGACAGGAACGGACGCAATCTATTTCGCTATCCGTAATACGAAATCAGGTGCGCCTGCGGTGATGCCGTTGTGGCATAGCGGTATTAAGCTACAGTTCAACCCACCATCAAATGAACGTGTTGCGATTATGCATGAGCGTATTGCGCGCGATAAAATCCTGGGTGGGCGTGATAGTGCGGGTTTCCTGTTTTCGGCAACCTCGATCATCACCATGAAGCATGCGATCGAGTTAGCATTAGAATGCTGCTACATGGCCAATGTACCGAACCTGGATATCCAGCGTTTGAAAGACATTATTCCGGTTACCGACGTTCCAGCGTTATTGTTAAACGTGCTGGTAACCATGTATCCGTACGGTTATCCTTACGTACAAACCTGCTATCAGAATCCGGAAACATGCGATTATCGCGTTGAAGATATCGTAAGCTTTGCGAAGCTCTATCAAGTTGACAACAGTGCAATTACCAAACGTATGCGACAGATCATGACCGAAGGTCCGGTCATGACAGATGAACTTTTGCGTGAATATGCGAACGAGCTGGGCGAAACGAACTCCCGCACGCTGGATCTGTCCGACAACGGTTCCGTTATCATTGAACTTGAAGTACCGAAGATTTCACGACAAATCGCCATGGGCGAACGCTGGTTAAGCGATACTCTGGAAGATCTACGTGATATTCTGTCGCGCCCATCAATGACCGAAGAAGAACGCGATCGTGTCATTCGTGAACGTCAGTTCTATAGTTGGATGCGCCAATATGACGCATGGATCAAATCGATGCACGTATTGGTGAATGGCACAATGCGTCGTGTGAGTGATGCAGATACGGCAACGGTATTAGCACAGCTTTCACGTGACAGCGACCTTCGTGAACGTTATATTGACGGATTGATGCAATTCATCGGTGATTCAACGATTGCGCTCGCGGCAATGCCTGCCTGGAAATGTCCGAAATGTAATGCAGATATTGCTGACAATCTACGCGACCAGAAATACTACGATCTGATTGCTTTGGATGTACCCCAGCTTTTTTTTACCCTAAACTCCGTCCAATCTCTACGGGAGGGGATGGACGCGGTATTCTAATCGATCCGCGATATGGGTTACACGACGGACAACTCGTCCGTAACGATGAAAAAATCTGGCAGCTGCTGTTAGCACGTAAAGGCGACAGCAGCATGAAGCTGAACATTGAAATGGGTATTGCGTACGATACCATGTTCGGCTTGTACGATCGCGTTAACGATTGGACGCCGTTGAAATGGGTTGCTCAGCATCCAGCTGAAGACCCCTGGGACAGATTAGGGATTAAACCCTTAATCGAGGATTATGTCCGATTCGGTATTAAAGAGTTCATGACGCTGGATGCGTTTTTAAAAGCACCGTATCCTTACGCACAAACGGTACTCAAAATCGCACAGGACGAACTACGGAAACGTAGTGCGGTACTGGACGATGATGAGGACAAGTTACGACGAGAAGAAGAACGTTTACGAAACGGAAAATAAAATGGCGAGATTTACCAGTTTGATTGGATTGGATATTTGGGAAACACCTGCTGACGTTAGAGTTATTCCCGTTAACACCGTCGGTGTGATGGGGCGTGGTCTTGCAAAGCAGGCCGCCGACCGTGTGCCCGGTCTTCTTGAAGCGTACCGTAAGCAGTGTCATGATGGGTTTAAGGTGGGCGAAGTCGTATCGTATCAGCATGGCGAGAACGATCAGCTCACCTACGTGTTGTTTCCATCAAAATCGGATTGGCGTGAAAGAACACGACGCGAGTATATCGTTAACGGTTTATTGGCGTTAAAAGCGTGGTTATTGGAGCTTCAGTTTGAAAGAGACGGCTTCTCATACCGGCGTCCAGCTGAACCGCTGATCGTTGCAATTCCTCCGGTCGGTTCTGGTTGCGGTAATATCGGTTACGGACAATCCGAAACAATCCAGCCTCAATGGGTACGCGCACAAATCAAACATTATCTTGCCACCGTGCCGAACGTTCATTTCTACTTGTTCTAATGCAAAGGTAACATAACCCTCCTCCAACCCAACAGGGAAGGAGGAGGGAATATGCTGTTATGTTATTAATGTTCGTTCCAAATGGCATCTTCCGGCGGAACGATAGGGTCTTTCTTCGGCATTGATGGCACTTCATGGCGATGCTTACGGAACTGCCTATCAATAACCTCACGAAGCCGGTACGCGTCAACCCATGTTGATTTATTGAATAGCTCCAATGTCACAGTTAATCGTGTTCTTGACATTGAATAGCTTTTCTTTGCAATCAAATCGGGATAATTCAGTTGAGCGAACCATGCACGTATTTGTGCTTCGGTAAAAGCGATGCTGTAATAACTGAGTTTACCGTCATTAAAATCGTGCGCATGGGTGTAACGTCCAGCGTAGCGCCAGACAAGATGCACATTAAGATCTATCCATGGTGGGGTGGTATCAGCCATGTGTTACCCTCAACGATTCTTCATCACTTTACCCAGGCTTTCGATATTATCCCAAAAGCGATTTTTACTTGGCGCATCGCCGACGATAACCGACATCAAATCGCGACGTTCACGACTGATGATGCCCTGTGATTTCCAGATCACCATCGTCCAGCAAGCTGCCAGAACGAACAGATGGTTAATGCTCGGTTTGGTTTGTGCAATAAGTGCAAGCCAAACCCAGATGGCGGTGTAGGATAATGTTACCAGGAAAAGTGAAATGGTTGCTACCACAACAACGAATTTTTGAACGCCTGGTTGATTAGCGTTATCCTGAATAGCAGTAAGATCAGGAAGATTACCTTCAACCGAACTTGTTTCATCGATATCGAGGTTCTCTATCTCTTTTCGTGTGTCGGGAGCTAATCCAGCATCATCGAGATGCTTCTTTAACCGCTGAATACTTAATCGTTGACCGACAGGAATGTTGATGTTGTCGTAACTATTAAGCGCATCAACCAGAGAGCGTCCGTCAACGAGAACCAAGCTCGCGGTACCCATCGTCTGCGGTTTTATTTTGTAAAGGTCTTTTACTTTCATGTAGACACCACCTCCAACGTGTTATGCGTCTGGCGTAAAATCAAAAGGAATGTCTGTACGAATGATGTCATAACGTTTTCCTAAGAAATAGAACTCTTCGGGAACCTGGCCAGGAACGATGCTATCGCCAATGAATTGCGGATATGCCCAAATGTACTGAGTGAGTCCTTCGAACATATCCAGGTTATTCGCGTAGTTACCCATGATACGTTTCCAGAGTTCGCGTTTATACGGTGTTTTAACATCGAACCCATAAAGCGGTGCAAGATCTTCACCAGGAACAAATCCCAGGTAATAGTGGATCTGACTAACTGGGAAACCGAGCGTGTCTCGCGGAATGGTGATCGCTTGTTCGGCCTTGGTGACATGTGTCTCAATAATCCAGTCGTAACACTCCGAATAGAACCGATCGAATTTCTCTGGGTTATACCACGCTTTGGGAAGATTCAGTTTCTCCGTGAACGCGTTCGACATAATCGTCGGCAAGAAAGGAAGTATACCCGTCTTTATTTGCGTGTATTTTGATTTTACGCGATTTACCAAATTCCAACAAGCATAACCGAGTTGATCGTTACAGAACTCAACATATAGATCGTAATCCCCACCCGATAATGGATTATTAATATCGCCGATATCGGCTGCGTATTTGTCGGGATATCTTGTATTAAACGCTAGTTTGGTTTGGTAATCGTAGATACAGGGTTTATTGTTCGCTGTATTGATCCACCACCACGGTTCACCTACTTGTACACAAATGCCCTGAACATGAGGGTAGATGATATCAGCAAACGCTGTTAACACATCCCCTAACCACGCCATCGCATATTGGTTACACGGAGACAACAACCAAGATGGTGGTGTATATCCGGTTGCTGCGATATTCCCTTCCCAATCCTGCTGTGCCCATTCGAACGGACACGCTGTACTCATCAACTCATAACTTAAACTGATGGTGACAGAGAAATGGTGTTTTGCAGCAAGTGCAGCGAAAGCTTCATGCCACGCAATACATGGCGGATTGAGTACATCCGTGGTGTTCACTAGTAGCTTACCCGCACTCGGCGTCCAGACGGTATCGTAGAAATGCGACATTCCAACATAGTGCACTAATTCATCCTGATAACCCGCATACACCAGGTTCTCAAATACGCGCTCCGGCGTGATGTTGTAATGGTCATCATAAGCGGTTATCGCACGAAGCTCGTGTGGTGTACAGTGGTGACGATTAACGATCATTTCCTGGTATACCCCATCGATAGGGAGAATCTCGATGGTTAAACCAAGATCGATAGGTGTTTCCAGATAGGTCGTTTCAGTCGCATCTTCCTTATACTGTCGAGAACTCATGCTAAACATCAATGACGTTACCGATTCGAGTTCAATGGGTTCGTCAGCATAGAACCCTGCCATCGCATCGTTGAAATCGATCGTTACGGTCGCACTTGTACCGTCTTCAGAGATGTCGGTTGCGTATCGAGTTAATGAAATATATTGACGACTATCGTCTTTGTGTACGACAGTTAAAACTGGTGGATTTTCGGTATCTGCAAAGTTACGTTGGTCGCCCGTAAACGTGATTTTCGCTTTAAAGATCAAACCAAGTAACGATGTCATGGGATCATACGCGATACAACCATGATCCAGCGTATCCGTTGTCCGCCATTCTATCCCGACCAATCCGTTAGCGGTATGACACCGCATATACGCGTTAAGTACCATGTCTTCACTGACAACTGAGAAGTTCTCTGTTGATTGACCGTTGATAATCCAATACATCGGTTGCCAAAGATTGCGGGTACCTTTTGCATAGCGGTAGGTTGGTGCACCTTTGGGGTTGCCATTATTAAGATGGAATATGGCAGTACCCTGATAGTGATCGTTCGTATTGATTGGAACGCTGTAAGCATCACCGATATCCGTACGTTCCACCTTCGTAATAGCGGCGTTCTCAAACAATCCACGTAGCGCTGGTAAACCGATATCTGCAGGTGCGTTTTCACGACGTATCGCATCCGCAATACGATGAGCTAAGGCTGGGTAAATGACTTCACCTTGTTGCAGGTTCGCAAGCCCTGCGAAACGATCGGGATCGATACCAGCAATCAACAACTCGATATCACCTTTTGTTCTATCGGCGTGAAGATATTTCAGTCCGGTAAGGTCGAGATGCTGGATAAGCGATAGTAGGTTGTATTTACGGTTCTCGACAGTCAGTTCGAGATCACCTGCCCAGACCAGACTTTCATCGCCAGCCGTTAAAGTAACGGTTTGTCGACCTGTGGTAGATGTCGTCGTTGTCTTATTTAATTGCTCTTGTAGGAAGTCTGTCGCAAGGTCAAAGGCAACGCCGTAGAGATCAGCGACCGTTTGCATGATCTCACGTAACTGGGTATCTTCTTCAATGATAACCTTGATAGGTATTCCCAAGAACGCTTTAGCGAGGTCCCGTTTAACCATCGAGACAAATACGGATTTATAATATCGGCTCCCATCTTTTCCTTTAAAAAGAATGGAAGTTGTTTCGGGTGACGATAGAATACGTGCAAATTCAACGTCGTCGAAAGTAAGAGAAAGTCCGTTTTTCTCGTTAGTCAATCTTAGTATTTCGTTCTGCGCGGTTTCATGTAACTTCATTGAAAACCTCTGCCCTTTAGAATTAGATGTACTGCTTACCGCCCACGAAGGAAGTTAACCAGTTCCCACTGACGAGCTGCGATGCCCAACCTGGAACAGCTTTGCCATTCTGACTCATGATGTTACCACACCAACCAGGGAATCCGGGACGGATATAATAGAAAGTTAAATTGTAGAGATGACAATTCCATACCGCAACATTATGTTTACCAGAAACCGCTTTAAAGACAAACGCAACAGGTAAAGGAGACGATAACAATTCGGTCACAGGGACAGCTGACCAGTTCGCATTCGCGTTCCATGGCTGCCAGGTATGACTACGCGAGTCGCAATATACGTTACCGTTGCTACCGCGTCCGCCCGCGTTCCACCACAGCGATGGACTCATGTTCTTAAGTGATGTAAATTGCTGCGGTGGGATATTAGGAATGATAACAGGGTTGGTACCTTGTCCGTGTTTCTTTTCCTTTGCGTTCACATATCCGTTTATCGATTCGAGGTATTTGGTACCAGGATAATTGTTCTGGACCTGTGTTGCAATATCACGAACGTCAAACGTCCAGCAGATCATGGTGTTGTAGTAAGCGTCGGTGTTGTCGTACCATGCGTTACCATCTTGTAAACGTGCGCCGCTATTCGGTGTTTTATCTGTGCTTATAGCCATGGTGTTGTCCTATACGTTGATGGTTGAGATATCGGATGCCGGATGTGTGTTGTCATCCGGCGGTACGTACAGAAACACCCACAGATAAAACAATAGCTTCTCTAACTTCAATTAAATTGAAGTTAGATATTGCTTACCTCCAACAAACGATGTCAACCAGTTACCTGCGACAAGCTGCGATGCCCAGCCAGGCACTGCCTTACCGTTTTGACTCATCACGTTACCTGCCCACCCCGGAAAACCCGGTCGGAAAATATACACTTGAATATGTGTCAGTGCGTTATCATTACCACCGCCGACAGCAACGTTACGACTACCAGACGACGGGAAATATTCTTTTAAGAACAGGGGATCGGTTGCTAATAAAGAAGCAGGCCAAGGATTAGCGGATGCATCAACGTCGAATTCGGTCCAACGCCATTTACGTCCCGTGTCGAACCAGGTTGACGTACCGCCACCTCTCACAGCAAGATTGCGCGCATCACGGACATTATATATCGATTCGATGTTACGCCACCCGCCTTTTGCGGCATTTGCTGCATAGCAAATCGCATTACCACCATTCTTCTTCTCGTAAACGGTTCGTTTGATATGAACACGGTCGATAAACGCTTCACCGTATTTGTTGACGAGTGTTTGTGCGATATCACGAAGATCGTGCATATGAAAACCGATGTCTTCGTTATGGAACCATGTTGTTGCGTTCCAGACAGTACCGTTCGGTTCAGCGCACATCGATCGGATATTGTTGCGTTGATTAATCGCGATAAAACCCATTTTATACCTCGTTCCTATTTTCAAAAAGGAAATTTCATACGATGACGCCATAGCAGCTCCTCCTTCCCTTACGGGTTGGAGGAGCATACTTAATTACTTGCCGATAACCTCAACGGAATCGGAGTCAGCGATCAGCGCACGATCAGTAGAACAATTGAAGAAGACCATACCAACACCGTCACCGTTTGAATTCAGGGTTGAACTTACGTAAGACAATGTTGGTTTATTCATACGGTAAAAGCGTTCACTGGTGGTGGTATTGAATCCCAGATCAACATAGTCTTTCACCGTGGTATACAGCTGTGTGGATTCGAAAACGGTTACCGGAGAGTCAACGGTAAACTGACTGCCTTCATCCACAACCAGAACTTTATCATTCCAGATTTCAGTGGTTGAAAACTTCGGTTTCCAATGTTCGAATTCCTGGGTTGCGCCCCAGCAAGAATAAACAACAAGATTGCTGTTCTTCTCAACAGGTTTTAACCCCACCAATTGCGTTAGGTCTTTATCCAGGTTCGGTAAGCCTTCCAGCGTAGCGCACCCACCCAGAGAAAGTACCATCAGCATGCCAAGAATAATCGCACAAAGTTTCTTCATCATTGGATTTCCTTATGTGTTAACGGAAGTGACTTCCATAAGGATTGATGATTACTTTTTGAGCGCTTTAAGTTCTTCTTCCAACGCTTCCACTTTTGCTGTAAGCTTCTGTACTTGTTTGATTAATGGAACCACCAAACGTTCATACATAACACCTTCAGCGACCAACCCGTTAGAAGAAACGATAGCGGGGTCATCTTCTTCGGTTGCATCACGCCAGTGCACGTACTGTGGTGCGATCTCACCAACCTCTTCGGCAATCAACCCATACCAGCCCCAATCCTTGTTGTCCGCTTCGCAGGTAGAACGATACCAAACAGGTCGCATCTCCAATACTTTATCCGCTTGTTCATCCGTGATAGTCTCAATATCTTTCTTATAGCGACGTGACGACGTTGAACGGAATACGTTGTTGATCCCAGCAACAGGACTAATATACATGTTAGCCCCGCTGGTTGTGGTACTAATGTCCCATACCGCAAATCCACCGTTACTCCCGTTTTTCACTACCAACGTGTTGGCAATAATATCCAGGTTATTGTCGTAACCAGTTAACTGGTTTTCCGTTACATAACTGGATAGGTTAACCGAGTAGTTCTTACTGTTATAGCAACGACGCCATCCTGGGCTGTTGGTGCTACCATTATAGTTGTCGTAGCTATAAATGAACTCGGAGTTGGTTTTCGCACCACTGACGGAAGACGTGGTTGCAGTGGTAACACGGATGGTGTAGTTTGTCATCCCGAAGCTAACGACCTCGATAACAGCACCAGCCAGAGGGATAATACCACATTTGGTCTCACTGTCTGGGATGTATGCGCTATCAGCAGCAGCAAAGGAGCAACGTGCGACCCAGGCACGAGTATTGAACGCACCTTGGTTTTGCAGTAACGTGATAAACGAGGAGGTCGTAATCGAGCTGTTATTATCACCGGTGATTAACCAGCCGGTTGGACATGCGGTTGCACCAACGTTTTTCGCTGTTAGTGTGATGTTCTTCGATCCATCAAAGGCTACGCCACTGATGGTACGTGCAGTCTGCAGCTTCGTAGCCGTTGCTGCGTTCCCTGATGTGTTCTGGTTCCCTGCGGCGTTAACACCCGGCAGATTGATGTTCGCACTACCGTCGAAAGATACCCCACCAATGGTGCGGGCTGTTTTCAGTTTTGTCGCCGTGGCGGCATTACCGGTCGTGTCTTGGTTACCAATGGTGTTTACCCCAGGTAGGTTGATATTTGCCGTTCCGTTAAATGAAACGCCGCCAATCGTCCTTGCCGTTTGCAACTTCGTTGCGGATGCCGCATTCCCCGTGGTGTTTTGGTTGCCTGTTGTATTCACACCTGGGATACTATCCTTAGATGTGTAGATCTGTGCCCATTCTGACCATTTAGCATCGGTTGTATCACGACGCGAACGTAAATAAGCCGGAGCGTGTGCGCCCGAGGTACCTGACCAACCAATGAGGATTTCACCTTCACCGACCGATGAAGCACCTTTGAGGTGAATAACGTTACCATAGGCGGTTGGGTAGCCGTTACTGTACGCTTCATACATCTGGATACCGGTATTGCTGCCCTGGGTCGCATTAGCTAAAGCGGTGACCCGTCCCTTGGAAGCGAGAGCGTTAATATTAAAGCTAATATCGGTTGTACCGTCAAAGGCGACCCCATTAATCTTCCGTGATGTTTGGAGTTTCGTGGCAGTAGCCGCATTACCAGAGGTACTCTGATTACCCGCCGTGTTGACACCCGGTAGGTTAATGCTAGCAGAACCATCAAAAGAAACTCCACCGATTGTGACAGCCGTTTTCAATTTCGTGGCTGTCGCAGCGTTACCCGTTGTATTCTGATTGCCAGCCGCGTTAACGCCAGGTAATGCGATATCAGCTGTGCCATCGAACGCGACACCACCGATTTTACGGGCGGTTTGTAGCTTGGTTGCTGTGGCCGCGTTACCACTAGTATTTTGCGTGCCTGCTTTATTTACGCCGGGAAGATCGATGTTAGCAGAACCATCGAAGCTAACGCCACCTATTGTTCTTGCTGTAGCGAGTTTAGTCGCTGTAGCTGCAGCATTGCCGACTTTAAACCATTCGCCCCATGGTCCATCTACCCCATTCCATGAAGCGGTTAAGCTGCGTACGTATATGTTTCCTGTGCGTACAGTGTAACGTTGCGTTCCACCGAATTGTCCGGCTGGGAGCACTTCAATGTAACCTACGGCATTTGCTTCAGGGAAATTATGGGCAATGTCAGCATTTGTTGACGTTTGTTTAGACCAAATACCTACAGACGCCTCAACCGGGCCGTAGGTATCCAGATTTGCATCGGTGGGGAGCTGGCCTCGGAAACGTCGGAACAATGAAGCTGATAATCCTAACGTTGTTTGCATTCCTTCAACGCTCGACTGTGCTAAGAGCGCCCGAGCTGTCGACGTAATGGCCGCTAAAGCAACCTTATCGGTTCCAGTGAAATACGGGAATTTATTTGCCGATGTTGCTAAACCTGAAAGAGCTGTCAGTAATGCATTAAGAGGTTGTTTCCCGGCTAACGCATTGGTCACTGTTGTTGCAAAGTTAGGGTCGTTGCCTAAAGCTTGAGCCAGCTCATTAAGCGTATTTAACGCTTCTGGAGACGAATCAATCAGCGACGTGATAGCACGCATTACAAATTCCGTGTTGGCAATCTGTTGACTGCTATCATTCTCTGCAGCAGTCGGGGCCGCTGGAGTACCGGTGAATACGGGGCTATTAAGATCGGCTTTGAGTGCAATAAGACGTCTAAGCGCTTCAACATCGACTTTGAGATTGTCCCATCCGACGAGATAACCATCGCCGGTTGTATGATAACGGTTGTACCAAAAATCGCCATTAACGCCGAAATAGAATATTCCCTTCTCTTCGTATTGTGGGCCAGAACTGCTCCGTGATGAGCTAATGTATTTTATTTCGATAAGGCCGTTGAATACCACTCCTGGGATAATTTTGTCGTTTCCAGACGATTGCGATACCTGGTAAGCCCCCGGCGTTGCGGCTCTAACCCAAGTCAAGAATTCTGATGTTCCAGCGTTACCGCTAAAATGCTTGACGTCGGTGAGTATCGCACCAAAACCGAACATACCGGGTAAAGCAACTCGCCCATCGGTGCGGTCACGAATATCTGTTGCAACAACAGGTAATTGTTTACGAACGTCATTAACCGCTTTAGGTGTTGCTGATTTTGTCTCGTCGTCGCTATCGATAGCACTGCTCAGGATGGTCAATCCTCGAGTATCTGTGGTTGCATCAGGAAGAAACGCGTTATCCAACACCTTAAGCTGGATCGCATCAGCGTTACTAACAACGACATACACCTGACAGTTAAGGACGCTGGTTGCGCCTTCGGTAGGCACAGGCTTGTATCTTTCTGGTGCACTGCAGACGGCGACCAGAGCACCCTGATCGTCATACAGACCGATCTCACGTACCCAGAACCCACCTTGACTGGCAGGAATAATACCCTCAACAATAATCCGGGTTGTGTCATCAACATCAATACGGATGTTGGAAACTTCTCCACGATAAACTTCGTGCACAAGGGCTGTTTGACTAGCATCGGGGGTTGGTGTAGAGCCGTTGCCGTCACCAACGGCAAAATGCGTGATTTTTAGTTTCTCACCGTCAGGAAGTAATGCCGCGGTGATACGTTCTGCGCCTTTATCGGTAATGACCGTTTTATAAGTTGTACTCATGGCGTTTTATCCCGGGTAAATAGTGATGACATCACCAATGACAGTTGCCGCACCAGCGTATAAATAAGCTGGAGATGCCTCACGTTGGTTTGTCACGGTAAGATCCAATTGCCCACGCCAAACCATGGAGGTGTTCGCGATGGGAATCGAGATCTTCTTGGATGTGTCGTCACGAAAATCAATGACAGTAGCAAGGATAGCTGAATCAAAATCAACGTCGGTTTCAAAGATGAATCCGTACTGATCTGAAATAGCTTGAATAACCGCTCTTATATTTGTTGTTTCAACCGACTCCAAAACGATTTTTATCGGTATCCCTAGAAACGCTTTCGCGATATCACGTCGTGCGTAAGTGATAAAACTTTCACCGCACCACCTTGTTCCTTCATTTGCTGTGACGATCACTTTTGCCCTGTTAGCACCAGAACTCCCATCCAGGGTTAAAGTGAGATCGGAGTTACTGAACACGCTACCGTTACGTTGGTTTATTAACGCAATCAGTTCGTCTTTCCATGGCGGGTAAAGTGAACGCATAAGCGCACCCTCCTCCAACAATCAAATTAAGATGCAAAACACCTCGAAACCGGAGTGCGATTCGAGGCAAACGTAAACAGTCTTAACGACCGCATAAAATTCCGCGCATATTACCCCCCCCCCTCGACGAAGCGAGGTAGGGGAGGATAACACGATTATGCTGCTACATACCCAGGCCAACGTTCTCTTGGCCAGTTTGTTGCGCCCTGTCCAACGTTGTCCTTACCAGAAGTTACATTACTTACGTCCCAACCACTAAGATCCTGGTTAAATGCAGTATTATTACGCATCATGAGGTCAATCTTACGTAAGGACTGTGTATTCCAACCAGAGATATCTTGGTTGAATTTCGTGTTGTAGGCAAACATATTAACAACGTTCTGCAAATTCGATGTGTTCCAGCCGCTAATATCTCCGTTAAAACTCATGCTTGAAAACATGCTGCTGGCGCTGACGAGACTGTCTGTTTTCCAATTAACCAGTTTATCGTCAGCAAGAGCAGTATTACTGAACATATAGCTCATGTCTCTGACTTTAGAGACATCCCATTTGTCCAATCCAGTACCAACGAATTCGTAACAGGCTTGGAACATCCAACTCATATCGGTAACCCGACTCACATTCCATTTACTGAAATCAAGGTTGAGTTTAGCGCACCCTGAGAAGGTTTTATACATACTGGTGATACGACTAACATCCCATTCTTGAATGTTAGGATCATTAAGTATAGATAAGAATTGGAACAATTCGTCTAACGACGTCCATTTCTCTGGAATACGGTTTGGTACCGTACGGAGCGATGAAAGGTTACTGGTTGACGGAGAGCGGAACATACCGTTATCCCAACTTACGATTTCCGTAATGTTGGACCCGCGGATCGTCTGAGAGACATTACCATTCTTCACCGTGCCGGTGGCGGTAATGACGTATTCGTTGTTGTCGGCGTAGGTGTGTAAATAGTTGTCGTTGCTTGAATTTTCCGTAACTTTATTCCCATCACCCCAATCGATATTAACGTTATCCCACCCACTTAGATAAAATTGTACCGTACCACCATTGGTCTTCAGGACGTATTTACCTGCATTGTCGGTATAATAACAAACAATCATTGCGCCATGCAAATTACCAATCAACCAATCATCTTTTTGAGTTATCGCAACTTGAGCTGTACCCCGTTGTAAGAAGAGTACCGTACGATTTTCATCGGTCTGTAGTGTTACAAGTGCTTGAGTTTTATCGTCTTCCGTTATTTCACCGGCATTCACTAAAGCCGTTAACATCCTTTCGAAGTATTCGATAGGTAACTGACGTCCAACAGACATATCAACAGAGGGGACATCGAGATCCGCAAGTGCTGCTGCAGTAGCGAGGACGAGCGACCCCTTGGATGTGTCTGCTTCTTGGATATAGCGTAGTCCCGTAATCTGATATGCTTGAATGATTGTAATCAGATCCAGCGTATCGTTAATGACCTGTACTTGTAAATGTCCAGACCAAACATAGCTGCTTTCAGCAATCGGTAATTCGACCGACTGAATACCCGATGTTTCAAAACTGATCTTCTTATTAAGATCGGTTTCCAGGAAATCAACCGCGAGGTCGAAATTTATACCGTACTTTTCAGCGATGGAATCTATGATGTTCCTGAAAGCAACATCAGTACTTACAATGAAACGTAACGGGATTCCTGTAAACGCGTTACCAATATCTCGACGAACATACGTGAGCGACTGCTCGAAGAAATAGGGGCTATTATCTCCAGGTTTGATGGTTACCTGGCAAACTTCAGGATGTTCGGCTGGGATGAACGATTCAAATTTAACATCGGACTCCTTCAACGAAAGCATGTTCTTCCGGTTTACCAACGCCAGAAGATCGGCTTTCCATCCAGGATAAACTGTAGACATAAGCACTCCAATCATGGGGCGGTTACCGCCCCATCGGTTAAATTGTCGGTTTTACATCGCGTAATAGGGCAATATAATAGCCTAATCCTCGTAGGATCTCCCCACTCCAGAAACCAAAATACATTCCGTCTCTGCCGAGATTAGCGCTATCTGGTGCAGGACTCCACCCACCATTCATTGCGTCATCAACAGTATACCGGTTGATGTAGTTTTCAACGATCTCGTTATAAACATTAACAGCAACAGGATAACCTTTATCGTTGGGATGTCCGTACAACATCGCTAACGACGCACCCGCCAGCCATAACCCCGCCATATGACCAGTAAAGTCGTTCGGGATAAAGGCAGGGGGCTTATCCATCGGAAAATCCGTAGGAGATTGATAAGCGTTTTCCTGCTGGTACGCATACAAGAAATCGATCCAATGACTGATGTAACTGGTTAACTTCTCAGGGACAGCTAAGCCGTGATCAAGCAGCCCGGCATAAAGCCTTACCGCTGAAAAGAAAGCCCGCGGCTGATAACCAGACCATGCCGTCTGATCGCCAAAGTGATACATCGTAAAATCATTAACTTTTGATCCGCTTGGCGCATCCCAACGATCCCACACGTACGCACTCGCGCCTGGCCCTAAAACGCCGAACCTCTGATGATACCACTGTTGCGAATCATACCAGAAATCCACAACATTCTGGATCATAAGGTCACGTCGTTCAGCTGATACATCCATATCCAGGAAGACCCATGGATGCTGGTAACCAGGATAAGGCTGGCCACGCCAACTGTCGAATGTTGGTGCGTTAGGAATATAATTGTTCGAGAACGGAATAATACCTGGGGTATAAGGCAATGGATCAAGGCGCTGGTTAACAATCGTGCAATCACCAACACGTAACGTACCCTCAGCCTCAAAGGTTGCTTTTAATGTAAACAACATGGTATATCCGTCATCTGTGGCGTAAGTTGATGGCGGATTGTTGATAGCGTAGAGCTTAAATACCCCTTCAGCGATATCGCTGTCATCAGGCAAGAACAGAATTTCTGTTGAGCCGTCACCCCACACAGGCGCAGAAGGTTTGGGGTCAGTATCAGCGTGGTTCGGTTGATACCCTGAGAGCGTCCATCCATTAACCGAAAGCGTCAATGTGTTTCTTGCTGTGGTGGTCGGTAACATCTGCCACCATCGCCAACCATTTGCATCTTCTACACGAACGTTGTAGTCGATCGACGCGAAATAACTGACCTGTCTTACGATCTGTTTTGCTGTCGGATTGAATTCAAATTGCCCGCCTGCCGCCGTAAGCTGCGCCTTTAAGAACAACCCATCCCAGGAATCCTCAGCTGCATCGCTGAATTCTGTTGTAATTGTGACATCATCTTTCCAGCCGACTTTATCGGCCGATATCAACACAGAACCTGTAACAGCGTCACCGGTTGGCGTTGAAGCTTCATCAACCGCATCAGCAGGAATCAACGAGCCTATTTTGAAATCCCATTCTTTTGGTTCGACGCTGGATGGTAATACCAGCTTGTACGTTTTTGCTTTCTCTTCGGTTTTGTCCAAAGAAAGCGATAGTGAGATCTCAACCGGAATTGCAACGCCTGCTGTATCTTTACCTCCGCAGGTTACACGAAGGATTGATTCACGATTAACGCGAAACGGAATGGCTTGCTGCTCGAGATAAATCTGTGCTGAGGATGCTTGAATCACGATCCAGCCATCAGTATCACGCGTGATTGTGAACGGTGCTTTCGATGGGTATGTATACGTGTAAGCGATACCGTCGGTGTCGTAACGATCGGTTCCTTTTACCTGACGAAAGAACTTATCGTTGGCATCAATACGGGTATATTCTTCAATGGTAAACAATGATGCCTTATACGCTTTCTGATAACGTTCCTGCTGCGTTAAACGGTATAAGGTGTAGGCTGCTTCACAAAACCACTGTTCAGCGTCTGACGCGTTTCCCATGTAGTCTCTGGTGACCGGTACTTGGATCGGTCGGTTATGCTGACACTCGTTTGTTTTGATGAGATACCCGCCATATTCAACAGGAACACGGGGTGCCCATGCAACCGAGTAAGAACCGTTGACGGATTTATCTTTGAGGACAATGGTACCCACCTCTTCGTCAGTACATGCCCCAAGATCATCACCATTCGCACTCACATAACGTTTTGTGCGTAATGCGACTTTCTCGATAGGAAACACCGTACCCTTTGTACTCCAGTCAATCGTTCCATCATCATTGGTTTTGAACACATCAGCGTTCAAATTCTGCCAACCGAGTTTACCCTCATAGACCTGAACAACAAGATCCATGTATTCCCCGAACGTTGGCGCACCGTGCGTTATTTTCCCAATACCGTTGGTGAACGTAACCGCCGTGTCATGGAAACCACCGTGTGTTGGATAATCGTCTTTTGCAAGAGGGTAGTGAGCCAGTACCGGCTGCTTACCGTTAACGATCCAGTTAGCAATCCATCGCTCAGGAGTATCTGGTGGTTCAAGCCCCGCGTAAAACGCCTTTATATACGCATCGAACGATGATTCCGCTAATGTGAGATAGTGCGCTTTAAGCTTGGTATCATCCGTCGTATGACTGAATATACCGGCACCAAGGATTAACAACGACTGCCCTTCTGTTGTTGCGTCACCATCCGGTTGTGCTTCCTGTCGTGTTGCTGCGATGAAATGACGGTTGTTTACCATTACCCCGCTTTCATTTAACACGTAATGATCGGTTTCTGGATCGGTAAATGTTCCCGTGTTCCTGGTTAAGAAGCTTGCATGACCGTAACCAACGAAATTAACCGGCGACGCTGTAATCATCCATTTACCGATAAGTTGAGTGACGTCCTTATAACGCTCGGATGCAGTGATTTGTTTGACGTACCAGTCTTGTTTATTAAATGTCCAAAGCAAGAAATAATAGGTTGTATCGATTTCCATCACCGGAAATGTTGGTGTTAACGGCTCCAATGTTAAATAGTTGCTCCAATCAATCTGACCACCAATAACGGATGGGGTAATCTCCAACAACTGACACCATTCGTAACGTTTTGGTACACTATCATACGTCGTGGGTAACGGCAGTTTGTATACCCCGGTGCGGTTCATGTTGAATTTCTTTCTCGCCGACCCCAGATCGACATATATACTTGAAGTAGCGCTGGTACCGTAAGTTCCTTGAGATCCTAGCGTCGACCGATAGAGTGAAATAAACAACGTATCTTCCCAATATGGGTTATCTTCTGTTGGTTCTAATGCGATCTGCGCTGAGATGGAGTTCCATGTCCCTAACTGGTACGTTGCATTCAGCGATTCTTCTGTGAAATAATCTTCTCGAATAGTCAGATGAAACTGCTCGTTCATCAACGCCAACGCTGCACGTCCTGTGATATCTTCATTACCTGTTTCCTTCTTCATGATTGCGCCGAATGGAAATAGTTTCGCAAACGATCGTTTCGGTTTATTAACCGTGACTGTTCCTGTGTAGTTTCCAGTACCATCGAGTTTCTGGTTGTTATCAACAGCGGTAACGGTAACAGCATCGACAGGAATGTCGGTTTTGTTCAACGTGTTAAGTTGATCGATCAAATCTTGTTTATCGTCAGGTAAAAATGTTGCCATTAACGTCACCTTAATCATAACTAAAATAGAGATGGCTGCTGACACCGCTATCAGCATGCGGCTTCAACACCAGAACAGACTTCCCAAACGACGGTAATAAAGAAGTGTTGACATCAACAGCGTCTGCGACTTTACCGTTATAAACAACACTCGCGGATGTCACAAGTTCCCAGGCTAATGTGTAATCCATTGAAATTAACGCAGCCGCCAAGCGGAATGCACTACGGCCTTTAGGAGAATCCCCAACCGACAGAGAGCGGATTGTATCTTGAGCCGATAAATCCAACCTGATACCGTAAGTATTTAACGCGTGAAGATCGGATTGTAATTCATCTTCCGGGTAATTTGATGTCAGTGGCGCAAGTACGGTATACAGCTCATTGAGGCTGTTGCTTGTCGCTTTTCGTGCAAGGAATTTGAAAGCACCGTACCACGATTCTGACGCATCAGATCGAACTGGAACCGATACGATCTCTTCAGCTGTTTCAAACACGATCGTCTGTGTTAGTGTGGAAGAATCAAAGATCGTCGGGTTTATCCTAAGCCCGTATTTCTTAAATAACAGTGTTAAGCTGTCGGCTATGGTCGTCTTATCAGCAACGACAATAAACGGTTGATGTTTAATAAATAGCTTATTGATATCACGACGTTGGAGATAGACCGTCACGGGTTCTTCTGCGTAATAACGGGATTGGTTGGTGGGTGTGATGGCAAGACGTAACCGACCTGATGCGCCATACCAAGCTGGCGTTAGTGTGACTTCTGGTAGGGACAATGGGTGTTGGAGATGTGTGTTTATTTTGGAGAGCACTTCCTCCTGCCACGTTAACTCGGGATACATGTGGACCTCGCAAATAGCTCGTTGAGATGAGGGAGACCTAATTCATACCATGGAAGCCGCAAAAAAAAAAAATGAAAAATAGAAAAACGGTGTTCATCCCTAAAAGGATGAACACCGCGTACCGTATTGTAAGATGATTAACGAGGAATCAGATCGTTAAGCTTTTCTTCCTCAATAACAAAGAAGTTGTTTTGGTCATCTAAATCTGTCAACAAGACTTGCCCAACAGTAAAGCAGGTACCGCCCTTCTTAGGCATCCATACCGGCTCGTTCGTTACCTTATCAGGGTACCATTTGAAACGATTGGTATCCAAGAAGAACGCAGCTTTGTTCTCTTGATCGGTAGAACGATAACTAACCAGCGCAGGCCACTCAATCCAGGTATTCGTACACGGTACATGTAAAGGATACCATGCACGCCAGCGTTTGCCTGGCCTGTTAGGATCAACCCAATACTCGGCAATCAATACAGCATCTTTATAATGTTTCTGCATTAACATTTCGAGCACAAGCTCATTGCCTTTCGGTAAATCTAAAGTCACTTCCGCCATATAAAGAGATTTAGGTAATCCAGACTGTTTTGCGGGTGGTGTTACGACACCGGTAACCAGCGGTTGACTTGGTTTACGTTTATTTTCTTTCCGACGTGTGTAAAAGAATAGCCCGATAGCTACGGCAACAAGTATAATAAACAACACTACCTTAATCCAGCTCATTCGTCAATATCTCCTTCTACAAACAGAGTCAATTTGATTTCAGGGTCATAGAACATAGTGATCACACCATCTTGCTCTACCGAACGTTGCGCTGTCCATATTAACTGTTCATCCTGAATATCAAATTTATGCCGCTCGTCGCTGACCACAGCTTCCGCATCAACGTAATGGTAAACATCACCAAGAGGATTCTCAATCCAACCACGTACCATCAAACGTTCTTTTTGTTTACGTGTAAAGAAGCGATAAGGGTCTTCGCACGTGCGCCATATATCCCCGTTCTCGTTAACCAGTTCATCATAAACTTTAGAAAGTTCGTCGGGTACCGGAATCAAAATGTTATCTTGATAGTTCGACCAGAAACGACGTACATCTTGGATTAAATCGTCGCCTTGCAGTTTAGTTACCATGTTACTATAGTCGATTTGAACAGTATCTATATCAAGACGGGTAAACGGAAGAGCGTCTAGGTTTCCCATAATGACCTCGATACCATCATGACGAACCCAAATCCATCCATCGAACCATCTGTACCCATCAGCTTGATATAACGTTGTATGATAAGTGACGACGTTGATGTCTTCGAACGATTCCAATAAAGCTTTAGCTGCTAAAAGCGGCGAAAAGTTCTTTGATTGTCCTGGTTTACGTATTTCTTCTTTGATGAACAATTTACCAAGTATCGGGTGTTCGATAACAAAACCACAGGAAAGCATGATGCTTCCTTGATAGCGTGCTTCTTGCATTTTCTATTCCTTAAACAAAAGATTGTCTTTTACGCGACATGATTACAAGTACACAGGTTACTGAATTTCTGTAAAAGTTAATGTTTGTTCTTTACGATCTCTATCGCCTCCAGAATAGCAGCGTTTAATCGTTGACCACGTTCCCCCATTGTCCCACCATCACGATTTATGTAATTAATCGAGTGGATATCCCAAGCCCAGTAAGGCACATGCGATGACTTGTCTTCTCTGGTGGGATCATTCAATCTACTAACACAAATTTGCCAGATATAATCTGCCGATTGTCGTCGTAAGCATTCACCTATAGCGTCTATATAAGACAACCCTTCGGTCGTTACAGCGACGATAACGTGCGGATGCTTACGAACAACCGTCGTGGTTGTTTTCCCATCAAAGACCACTTTACGGGTTACATTATCATGTCCTTCGCACGACCATATCGGCGCAATACCAGGCGCATCTAACAATGCTTGACACGCCGGTAATATCCCAGGTTCAATTACTCCTTCCTTGATAGCCGTCCGTGCACGTTCTTTGAATTTCTCTAATTGTTCTTCGGTGACAACAAAAGAAAACATGGTTACTCCTTTCTGGTTCTTCCCCTCCACAGCCTCAGGAAGAGAAGAACCGTTTGCTAAGTTAACGGGTGATTAAAATGCGTTGATTGGATTGTTCAACGCTTTATCGCGGATTTTAATTGCCGCCAGCATTGCTTTCTGATACGAATCGTGGGCATCGACAGAAACCGTCAGATCAACCAATTTATCTAATACGGATTCAGCTGCTTTTACACGAACGCGGAATTTGGTGATCATGTTGTCTTTGTTACGATAAACCGTGATATGGTGCAGCGGTTGAACTTTAGTCTTATTAGCTTTAACGGATTTAGTCGCTTTGATCGTTTTCATGGTGGTTTCCTTCTTTATTAGGATGATTACGTTTTAGTAGGTTTAACAGCATAAACCCTTCCCGCGTAAGGCAGGAAGGGCATACGGATTTGTTTTACGCGTGTCGTCGTTTACCAAAGAAAATATGATTGTCTACCACGGTGATATTGGTAGCGTGTTTTCTGAAATGTTTAGGGCGAAGATGTTTCGCGTTAAAGAATACGGCTCCTCGTGTCGGATCGGCTTTACGGTAGGCGACAATGTCAGTATTGCGCAATGTTGCGACCTCTCGCGCTATCGCTCTTGCACGCTCGAATGCTGCACGGTCACGTATGACAATGCGTCGTTGTTTTGTCCAGGGGAATTGACCTCTTTGCAGTACGACGTCTCTGACGCTCGTAGGGAATCGGTAGTCCATAGATCGATTATGTATTAAAAACGCCACGGAATATTGCCCTTTTACAGATTCGCCTCTGGCTTCCATATACACAGCGCATGCGACGATTTCTTTCCGGCAATCGATTCTAGGTCCTGCGTTCACCGACGCTTGACTGAACGGTGTGATAAGCAACATAACAAGCCCTAAAACCAACGTGTGTAAAATACCTTGCATCTTAATAACCTCACGATAAGGTGCTGTCCACTGGCGTCTTGATAACGCATCCCGTCATCGGGTTGTTCTATTCAGCGGGCAGCAGGTTAGCGTCAGATGTTTGCCCGACATCCACGACAGAAATAAACGGTACTGAAAATACGGTCTCCTCTGGTTTGGCAATAAACATAACGTTGGATAACAGAACCCATTTCCCGCATCCAACGCGGTAAAGGCGTACATCGTTTGAATTCATATAGTTTCTCAAAGATGTTAACCTCTACCGTCGAGCCATAAGTTGTATTTATCCCGAATGTGTGGCTCACGATAAATACGTCGATAGACTTGATGTGGTATAAACTTGCAATGTACGAGTTCGTCGCTTAATTTTTGACGTCGTTCCACCCCGTTGTGAAGACGACGTATCTCCCGGATATTGAAGGTTGTTTTATTCAGGAGAATGGACATAATGACGGATCGATGATCCAGATCAAAGATCGTCATCACGCTTCGTATCTCGCGTAAAACAACTTCTCTATCGACAAGGATGCGGTTATTGAACTTAAGATTCTCGGCGATACCCATAACCTTCACCTTCGACACGTCGACACACCGGTAATAAACACCACCAACATAAGGCACTAAACGATAACAGCGCGAGGATAGCTATGATTCCATTCAGGTGTCCACTGATTTGCCATGAAGTAAACATGAATAGAACATAACCTAAACCATACCCGATAAACCGTTTGATGTTATATACCGATTGTACACAGATGTATAGCAACGGGATTTGTCCAACAATAGAAATAACGGACCGTACCACAAAGTTAATACGCGCCGATGTATCAACGAATTCCATCGTAACCGCATTAATACCGATCAGTGTGAGTGTGATACCGAGAAAGATTTTTATATACGTGCTGAATTTAGTTGCTTTTTGCATCTCTATTTTCCTAAAGTAAATCATAATACCACATCAGATGGTGAATCTAGGTATTATGTTTATTCTTACCTACATTCCTCAACAACGTAACGATAACGAATACCGCTATCATCAAGAAGAGGAACCATAACCCTACGTTAATTCGAGCGACAGGTTCATCAACCGTGAAGAACATCATCCCGCAAAACCCAATCACCATCCATGCTAAGACCATTCCCGTTAATCCCCGCAGTAGCATATGTCCCATCATGAACTCCTTCTTACTTTTTCTGATAAAGCGATGATTCGAATTTTAGAAACATCGCTAACGCGAGTGCGAGTAATAACGCACGTACCCACATACCTCCTTGAAAACTGTTGTACAACATAAAGACCAGAGCGATGCCGCCCATATGCAGGCGGCACTTATCGAACAGCGTTGGTTTATACATAGGAAATTAATCGTTGAATGATTTTTACTTTGCCTTTACCTGGACCTTTCTTGCGTCGATTCAACAGACGGATATGGGTTCGAGTTACGATGTCGCCGTCATAATCAGCCTGGAACTGTGATAAAAAAGCAGGCTGTACCCGGTCGACACCAGGATTGCTATAGAAACGATTGAAACTTAAAAGATGGTTAGCTGGAATCATCGTATTGTCCTTATTCAATTATTTACCCAGATAGAGATATTCAGCACCCTGAACAACACCGGTTGCTGGATCAACAAGTACACGAACCCGTGCGTAGGTCTTGAAAGAGGGATTGAATACTTCGAAGTCAGCCACTTTCAATTTCACGCTGGGGTTGATTGGGTTCTTAACGCCAGGAAGTTCTTTCGGTAATCCGAAATCGACTCCATATTCTTCAAGGTCTGCTGGCGTCATGCTCTCCATGGCCATGTAGATCGCTTTTGCTTTATTGTAAACTTCTGGGCTATCCAGCAATCCAGCCTGCGCGGAACCGACGACACCGCCGAACAGGATAGCAATAGCAACAAACAATTTAGTTAAAGTTTTCATGGTAATCTCCTTGAAAATAAATTGGTACAATACCTATTAACGTACGGCAGCAACGCCGCGAGCGCATGCCTGAATACCATCGGTATTTACGATGATGGTTTCGTTGAACGCGCGAATACGTGCACGACGTGCTTCTTTAAGGTTGGCGATTGCGTTGGCAGCTTGGTCAGTATTCGCAAGGCTAACAACCGGAATCAAACGCATATCAGGACTACACAGATTCAATGCCTGGTATACGCGCCCGTTGATTCCCAAGGTATCCGACATCGGATAGTGCGCACGGCATTGAAATTGACCCATGACAACAAACGAACGATCGGAGATACCAATCTGATAACGGCCATCTTCGCTGTAGGCGTAGCAGTTATGACCACGAGCCATCCAGTTAGCTTGTGCTTGTGTGCTAACAAAAGCCAGGGTAGCAACGATAGCAAGTACGATATTTTTGAACAGTTTCATGATAAAGATCCTTAGTAAAATAAAATCGGTATAAAGGCCCCCGTTTAGGGGGACCTGATTAGTTTGCACGTAAGAAATGGCCCAGAACCGTTACGATTGGGAACAGTCCTGTAACGGTATTATCACCCGAAAACATCATGTTTGAGCCGTTAACGGTGATGAAGCGGATGTCGGTTGCGGATCCATCGATAGCAACAAAACGCATCGAGTTCGGTGGAAGATCCTCAACAACATCCTCGAGGTATTCGCGATTTTCAAAGGCTTCTTTAACGCGACGCATGAAACGAATCAAGGTTCCTTCAGCATCGGCTTCCAAATGACCTAAGATATCTCGATTATTGCGAATAGCGAATACAGTCATTTTAAACATACCCATCTTGACATCCTCTTATATTGGATTGATTGCTAATAATTCAAGGTGAAGCTGATTACTGCATTGCTTCACCTAAGTAATATAGCCGTGAAAATTATTGCATTAATTCATTCACGCCTTTGCTTTATAGGGTTGGATCGCATGGATGCGTTTAACCACAACCTCAGGGAAAAGTTTGACGATTTCATCAGGCGGTGCTGCACCTTCTGTCCAACGATAGCGTTCGACCTTTTCGATGCGTGGACTCCCTCCTACGTCAGCGATACGAAAGATACAGGCGATACCTAAATCGAAACACACGCTGTAAATGTCTTCCACGCCTCCTTCATCAGCAAGTATTTTCGCAAAATGCTCATTATCAGGAAGAATGGCTAAATTACGTATACGCCAAACATTATTATCCATTTCTTCAAGTTTTGGGTAAGTTAAAGTGTGTCCGTATCGTGTTAGCCATCGATGATTTTCTAGGTAGAAGTCCTTATCGCCTGGCCGGTAACCCAGTATCACTCCTGTGTAGAAGAGATTGGGCATATCGAGCAGTTCTTGAATCGTCGGACCGGTATGCTCCCAGAGACAGATTTGTTTGCGATCTACATCGTAATCTGTGACGTTACTCACTTCCCAACTTATCGTAAGTTCGTCGATAACGTGCCAACCGAAAGCGTGTTCGCAGCCAAGTAGATTAACGATAGCTGATATCTCATACTTGTCAAACACCCCTATATTACGCGGTGGTTGCATCGTACGTAACGGCTCCCATAACGCACTGTAATCATAGAGCAAATGCCGACATAAACTTTTTGTTAGTGGCGTCTGTTCAGCAAACAGTGGAAGAATCACCGTATCCAATAACAGACGTAACGGATAATCGTCTGGTGGTAGAGGAGCAGCCAGACGACCTCCTTCTTTAGGGTAATCGAGGCCGAACCCGTAGCGCTCTGACATGAGCGCAATCAGCACTTTTGCTACGCGATTACGTAGCATGCGATGGATATCATCACAGTAACTGAATTTCGGTCTATTACCGCAAACGAAGGTGAAGTATCTAGGCGTTAGCTTAACCATAGTCTTTTCCTTAATCCAAATAGTACGTGATGGATAGGTCTTTCCCATCGAATACGATATCTGTACAATCATGGATTGTAGGTAATACCATCTTTGCTGCTATTGGAACATACGCCTGCAACTCCATGAAGTTATCCATACGGAACGCACGCCGTACCATCAACGGCGTTAGTGTAAACGTTACGCTGACGTTACCGCTTGGAGTCAAGTGCATTATCGCGTGCCCATGATCGCACCAACAATGGTTTTCGATCCATCCGGTGTAGATCAGAATATCTTTATCTTCGTCGTAATAAGCAATGCCGGTCTGCTTTAAACGACTGGTAAATCGAGAAGCTTGCTCGTAGCCCGCACGCAGCATTCGAGCAACCAACCGAGTATTGTTAGCGATTCGATTCTGTTCGTTGGTTTTTGTGGTTTTGAAAAGTTCGATACGTTCTGCTTTCGTAATTTGCATGATTACTAACCTAATGAATTGCGTTTAAATAATTGGATGTGTGGGGTACCAAATAAAGGACTGTATGAATGTATTTGGTTCTCCTCCGATTCGTAATACTCGATAGGCCACGATATTGGTTTAGGTAGACGATCTAATGCTTGCAGCACAGCGAGTTTAACTCTATTACTTTCGACCGGATATGAAAGTACCGTTGACGAGCAAAATACTCGTGTTCGATGTAAGTAAATGAGATGTTGTTGCAGTTTAGACAAACGCCTACGCTTGATTAGTAAACTAGTTACATGGCAATCAGGATGGTCGTAGTGATAACGTGCGCTATCGAAATACACCTGTTCTCCTCTAACAACGAGGTACTTTATTGCACGTATGAAAGAGTAACGGCGTAATTCTCCACTAGCCAACATAACACGTATCATTACTTAGGTTCCAGTATCGGTCCGAACAACCAGAATGTCAGGCGTTGGTAGACCTGTTCGATGACTGCAGCTTCTGTTTGCTCTTCTAGTGATTTCCCTTTCTTAAGCCGTATTTCTGGCGGGACATCGCCAGTGTAAACATACCCTGTTGAGAAATCCCACGCCAGTCGTTTACCGAAAGTGGGTAAGAACACCTCTTCGAACCTGAACGCTTTCGAATTCCAATGAAGCAACTGATCTGATTCAACACGTAAAGCTTTATTACGTTTGCTCGGCATGTTTCCGAAATATTGAACGATGGCTGATTTCATAATCCGATCGGCGAAGTCTTTAGCTTCGGCCTCATCGAGGGGCGGCAGACGATGCGATAGATTTAGCTTACGTTGTTCGATATCGATCTTACGCATTGCTTTAATCAAATCACCGGGGACAATTTTACCCTTATGTCCTTCCTGTCGGTGTACAAAACGTCCCTGGAATAACACGCAAAGCTCTTGAGGCGCGGTACTTTCCATTCGTCCGTAAGCAACGATCACCGAACGACGACGGTCGATAACTTCACGGATAAACCGCGGCTCAGTAATACTCACCACTGTCATTTAAAGCCCTCTTTATCTTTTTCCATTTCTCTTTACATAACCACTTAAGACGTTGCCATCTTATCTTCCAGAGACTTCTTCGGTAAACCATGGATGACTCCTTCCGGGGTTAAGAACACACAGTCTGGATTCTGCGTTCGTGAACGGTCGTCTGGACTGTTCAACGAAAACAACAACGCAGAAATACCTTTTGTCCGATTTAACGTTGCGACGATCACATCAAGCTGTCGTAGCGCATCTGATACGGTTCGATGAGGAACAATACGTGACTGTTTGAAGCTGGCTAACCGCCAGGTCTCGAACAAACAACGCAGTTTAAACACATCGGATGGAACAGCGGTAGATCCTTGTTCGATAACCTCAACACGATCGGCTTCAGGATAACCTACGGCAACCGTATTAAAGTGTCTTACCCCGTTATGAAAATCGTCGATAGACGTTTCAGCATATTTGCATACAGTGCCAGAAACGACCATCACTTTTGCTAAACCGCGATAATTGATCGTCAATGGGAGTCGAAATACACGAAAAGCATGTTCTGGATTTAATGAAACGTCGTTCACTTTCGCAGATACCAACGCCCCTCGTTCGTATCGAGCCTTGAACGGCAGTCCATCATAAACGGGATTGATCACAACGCCCCCTGGGGAGGCGTTAGCGTTGAGATGAGTATCGAGCCAATTAGACACTTCCTGTCTGCTAGTTACGATTAACATAAAACGGTCCTCCATTTCTTTTCCTTTATTCATGACGAGTATCTTCCAAATCATCCCTTTGTTTTGTAAATTCTGATTGCTTGCGATAAACCGTCCACGAGTCGTGTATACCGTCAAAAGTCAAATGACGCGCATTTAAGTTCACAGTGAATTCCTCCACGTTAACGAAATCTGAACGAAGCATCAGATGAAAGTTATCGTCCCCGGTACAGCCTCCGTATCCTTCGCCTTGATAAATCAGAAGCTGATGGGGTTGAATCCGTGTTGCAACCAATGTGGCTTGTGGTTTGTTGTAAGGTGGCCATGACAATAAAATGATATCGTATTGCGAAAGGTCGACGTTTGTGTAATCGACCTGTTGAATATCATCAATAAACGGATTTGGGTGTAATGTGATGTCGTAGGCAGTAATATCCTCCACACCGAGTTTACGTAGTACGTAAGTCAGGTAACCTGTTCCACAACCCAGGTCAGCGACACGTCGCCCGTAACAGATATTCGCTAACTGAAGCGCTGTATCCATGGTTAGCAACGACCATCCAACGTGCTGGGTGTATTCTTCGCGTACGTCCCACTGTTGACGGTACGTCATTGGTTCTATGATATCCGCAAGCCGTGGATACGGCAGCGGCATTTTGGTTTCGCCTTGCGTGAGTAAAGCAATAACGTTGTTCATTTTGTTTCCTTTTATCGGCATAAGCCCTCCCATATCGGGAGGGTACGATTATTCATCTTTGACGACTTTAAGATTCGGTACACCTAGTTCTCTTTTCGCTAAAACTGAAAGCACCCGCTGTTCGATGAAACATGTTTCTTTGCTTCCATCGATGGTACGCATATCCCCTCGGAAATTATTAAGTACCATGAATAACTCACAACCCTGGATAGGTATAGCAATGTCGTAATTAACTTGGGACGCAGTAAAACGAACCCCTATTACAACACCGGGAACGTAGATTACCGGATCAGTAGGTAGCTGGGACGCTTCGTTATCTGGATCTGCCTCCATTATCAGCTCGACTTTATCCCCAATATGAAACTGGGAATATCCGTTCACCTCGCGCAGATATGCCGATTGCTGCATATTGGCGATCTTTTCTTTACTCGAGTCTACAGGTAAATCCAGGACTTCTTCCAACGTGAAGAATTTACGATCAAACCAGCTCATGTTAAGCTCCTTTGTGTTTTGTTTTTACGGATGATGTTAACCACGATGATCTTACAATGAAACCCTCGGACTCATAGAACGCCTGGGCTTCATCGTTATCAGCACGAACATCCAGGCCGATAGAATGACCGCCGCATTGGTAAGCGATGTTACGTGCTTCATTCATCAATGCGTGGCCGATTCCACGTCCACGGTATTCAGGTTTTACAACAATCGACGTAACGTCATGGATACCCATATGGCTCTCTGTGTTCACTTCCAAGAGGCCTACCGGTATCGAAGCGATAGCGTCGATCATAACGACCAGCATCGCAGCGTACGGTAAACGCTTTTCTAATTCTAAGGAATCGTACTCGCGTTTTAAATCGGGAATATTCTCAAACATAAACGTGGTGGTCCACGCCTCCGATTCCGCGTCATCGAGAATACGGTACAGTTCACGGATCTGTTGTTTATGTGGGTAGAGATGTGGGTCTGCGGCCGTCGAGGCGATAATGCAATGGAACGGTCGTTCATTAATAACCAGTGATTTGATGCTCATGCTAAAATTCCCTCATTACCTAACAGTCGATTACAATGACGTCGATACATTTGACAAAGTGTTGTGATTTGATAAAATTTGTTATAACGTAATTCAATACGTTTTTGCACCTCTTTCCACGGAAGTTTATCGTATTGCCGGTAACGATGGATTTCATTTAACATACGAAGGCGAGTAGGATCGGTGTTCTTTATTGTCGCGAGCTTCACACGTTGGTATCCGCGCTGTAGTCCCGATTCCGAATATGTGATGCCAAACTCATCCTGAATAATAGTGATGATCTCCCGCCAACGACGCTTCTCACCGTCGCGTAAGTGCACGACCCGCGCCAGAATGTCGTTCCGATTACGATGACTCAGTTTAATATTAAGCATCGAAGCGATCGCGCTAATTGCTCTCTGACTCCGTCCTAATGCTTCACCGATTTCTTTTGATGTCATAACACCGGCGTTTCGGCGTATGAATGCGATTTCGGTTGTTGTGTATTCTTTACCTGCTGCCATTTCTTACCACGTGTGTTATAATAGTAACGCTGACAAAGATGTGTGTGATGATACTCCCGTTTGAACTCGACGCTGATAATGCGAGCAACTTCTCTCCAGTTAACCCCTTCACATCGAAGTGCTGTAATACGGTCTGAAATTTTGCACCATTCATCCGGGTCGTATCGTCGTAGCTTATGCCGACGTATTACGGAGGCGACGCTCGCTTTCGACCGACCAAGATAATTCGACATTTGTTTAACCGAGTATCTGTGGATATTGTCGCGAATATAGGAAAGCTCATCGTCGGTATACGTCGCGTTTGTTCTCGGCGAAGGGAACAATACATACAACTTATTCTTAATCGCGCTTTCTGTGCGTTGAAATATATTAGCCAGATCACTAATCGGTGGTCTGGGTATCTGATACGCGTAATTCTCGAGGCGTGAGAGTTCTTCATCTGTCCAGCGACGACACTTGCGCATGGGCAACTCCTTTGTTTTTCATGTAGTAGCACCACCGTTGATACAACGCATGTTTATTCGTTGTGATCCCAAATTTAACAACAACGTCGTATGTGATAACATTCCAATTTTGGGTAACATTAAGTCGTTCCGCGATAAATGCGATAATCGCTTCACGTTCTTGCTTAGTTAATGCACGACGAATTCCGTTAAGCCGTATAAACTGACGAACCGAGTCATACGAGCGGTTTAAATCATACGCTATCTCACGCAGCGATTTTTGTTTGATTGCGGACTTGATGTACGCACGTTCTTCTTCCGTATACGGTCGATGTTTTTGGCGTTGACGTATTCCCAAGCGTCCCAGACACGCGTCGATGCTGGCGTGTGTTCGTCCTGTTTGCTGCGCGATTTCAGCAATCGTCAGCGTTGTGTTCAGATACAGATGCGCGACGTTTTTCAGCTCGTCATTACGCCACGACCGAGATTGTCTCATCTTGAATCCCTCTTTTCTTTCTATGATGCCACCAACGCTGATAGACAGCTTGCTTCGTACGTGTTACGCCAAAATGTGCATTAACCCGTTCAGCAATGTGGTGCCAATCCTGCGTTTCTTCCAACAATGTATCAACGAAAGCTATGAATATCTTAGTGTCATCCTCGCTTAACCGCTTGAAACCATGGCGGTGTGCTATTGTTCGAATACTATTCGGATCTCTGTTTAAATCGCGTGCGAGTTGTTTATAACTTTTGTGTTTACAGTGTACTCTGATATGTTCCAACTCATCGGGGCTGAAACGTTTATGCGGTTTACGACGTTCAACGTTTAAATATGTCAATCTCGATTCGATTGCGCCATACGTCGTTTCCATGATTTCCGCTATTTCACGGATTTTTAATTTCGGACGACGGTAGTACAATTCCAGCAACTGTTCGTCGTACTGACGATTCCATCGTCGCACAGATGGTTTCACTGCCAGGTTTCTCCTATTCTACGCGTCTTAATGCTTGAGTGTAGTAGAGAGCATGAACTCCACTTAACGTGTAATGGGTGTTAAATTCATTATTGATGATATTCTGTATTTTCTCCCAGGTTTTCTTCTCTTTTCTAAGAGCATGTACTCGATGATAAATCATCTCTCGACGTTGCGCTTTACACGCAACAATACCATAACGGTAGCAGAGTTTAGCGATTGCTTCTGCGCTACGATTGAACATTACTGCGGCTTCTTTTACGCTATGCGTCTTGAGATAATCGGCTAACATCACACGTTCTTCGAAACAACAATAGCGATGACGTGACATGAGTTTCCAGCGCTTGCGATTGCGGTTAATTCGACCTTGAACTGAACCTTCCGTTCGGCCAAGCCGTACCGCAATCTCTTGCATTGGGATATCGTTTCGATACAGGGTAATCAACATCGCATCTTCTTCGGGTGTCCAGTCCTTGACCATAGCACCACCCCGTTAACGTTTTACTTTAAGCGATATCTTGTTTCGAAAACAATAGCATCGGATGGAATGTATGCTACGATTCATCATTTCAGCAATTTCTTTGAGGTTATGTTTCTTTGCAAGCATAGCAACCCTGATTCTTTCTTCTGGTGTGTATACTCCCCCACGAGGTGGTAGGTCACCTCGTCGTTTCCTCAACTTGATGTAACGTGCGCGAATAGAGCACGGTGTTCGATTCATGCATCGTGCTACTTCTTTATAGCTTGTTTTTGGTGCCGCACGAAGGATATGCAGCAGCGTTTCATCTTCTTTATCCGTCCAACGTTTACCCATCTTCCTACCTTTCAGCTTCGAATAAATTCACGATGTTACTTTTATCGGTGAACGTAAACAAACATTCTGTACATGTGTTTGGGTCGTAATAAAAGACCTTTTGTACGTTATGCCCATACCCGAGTTCTACCAATTTGATATTTCCGATATTGGCATACATCTCGGGGAACAAATAGACAAAACGGTTATTACGTACGATACTTGATATCAAGCCAAGCGCGTGTCGATGCTCCGCACAATCATCTTCACTAGAGATGGTATAATTGCTTGCTCCGGTGCATATTTCGGACAATACAGTATCCAACTGACACAGCAACTCTTGCAGGAACAGATGGTCACGGTACAATGTGCGACCGTTTTGGTAAATCGCGTATTCAAGCCCATAGAGCTCACCAAATTGTTCCCTTAATAGACCGGCTGCAAGATCGTCTGAATCACGTAATGAATTAAACAATGCAGGTAGATATCCGGCCATTAGTAAATTCACGTGTTCTGATTTAGACGGCATATGGGAAATAGCGCAATTAAAGAACTGTTTAAGGCTATTAAGCTCGTCAGGATCCGTGTATAGATCAATGCATAGTTGCTTGGTGATAGGATCGTCGGCAGTTAAGCAGCCGTGCATGATGAGCTGATAACAATAAGACATTAAATCATTTATCGCCACTCTAGCTAACAGCGGTTTGTACTGTATTCGATTATCTATCGTCATTCTTCCTATTCTCCTTAACCTTATCAATCATCGAAATAAGCATGTTGATGCTTTCTTCTTCGTTATCTGTCGCATCCCAGTCTCGAATAACTGGAATCCCCAACGCTTCAGCTTTTGCGAGTTTACTACCGGGATTACTTCCACAGACGACCACCGTTGTGTTTTTACTTACGGTGCCAGAAAACGTTGCTCCCGCCAACAGCAACAACGCACCAAGCTGGCCTCTATCGATATTCTTGAAACTTCCTGTGATAACGACACGTGTATCTAATAACGGTAACTGATTCATATCGCGTTCCTTAACTGGAGATGGTGTGATGCCAGCGGAGTGAAGAAGATCGAAGATATACCCACGATTTGCTTTATCGTAAATGTACGTTAAGATCTGATCCGCTGTAATCTCACCAATACCTTCAACGGCGAGCAAACTTTCTTTATCAGCAGCTAAAAAGCTATCCACTGTCTTAAACGCGTTAGCGAGATCGCGCGCCGTGCTTTTACCTACTGTAAGAATACCTAACCCGTAGATGAAACGTGCTAACGTAGTCTCCTTGGATTTCTGGATGGCGTCGATAACTTTGAAGGCGCTGTAATCCGTAAACCCATCCAGTTGGCTAACCTGTTCACGAGTTAACAGGTAAAGATCAACCGCAGATTGCACCAACCCGCAGTTGTAGACCTGTTCCAGGAAGCGTTCACCAACACCTTCGATGTCCATGACGTCACGACTCACCCAGTGAATCAGTCGTCCTACCGCTTGATCTGGACATGATGCGGTTGCAGGACAACGCCAACGCGCTTCATCTTCCTTTTTCGTTAACGCGGTACCGCAAGTCGGACAACACGTTGGGAAAATGATTTCTTTTCTATCATCGCCTGGACGCACACTCACGATTTGAGGAATGACGTCACCTGCACGACGGATAACAACATCGTCACCAATGCACACACCTAACCGTTTTATTTCGGCTTCGTTATGCAACGTGATGTTGCTTATCGTTGTACCTCCAACGAACACAGGTTCGACGCGAGCCACAGGCGTGATGCTTCCGGTTCGACCTACTTGAAAATCAACACCGAGTAAACGGGTGGCTTTTTCTTGCGCCGGGAATTTCCACGCACGTGCCCAACGTGGCGCACGAGATGTTACACCAAGCTTCTCCTGCATCGCAACGTCATTCAGTTTTATCACCATACCGTCAATATCAAACAAGCGCTTCTCACGCCATGTGAGCATATCGCGATACACCGTAATTAACTCTTCTGTCCCAACAGCAATATACGCTTCGTTATATAGACCTAATCCTAACGCGGCAACAAACCCCATTTTTGATCCCTGTGTCGCAAACGTGTAAGCGTCATCACCATCCATGAAAACATCGTAAGGACAGAACAACAAACGACGTTTTGCAACGGTTTGTGGGTCCAAACGTCGTAACGTACCGGACGCGGCATTACGTGGATTCACATACGGCTTTTCATTGTTTGCGATGAGTTCTGTGTTCAAGAGTTCGAAGGCGTAGTGTGGCATCAACACTTCACCACGGACTTCGATTTTCTGCGGTGTTGATGTCCCCATCTTCAATTGCGGTAAGACGCCCATTACTGTACGGATATTCGATGTAACATCTTCACCTTGAACACCGTCCCCACGAGTTACCGCACGCTGTAATGAACCGTCCTTGTAATGAATCGCAATTGCTAATCCATCGTATTTTGGTTCGATCAAGTATTCGAGAGTGTCTTCTGCTACCCCTAAGGTTTTTGCGATGGACTCCGTCCAATTCCGTAACTCTTCTTCACTAAACAGGTTATCCAAAGACAACATCGGAGACGGATGCTTCACGGTCTCAAAACCATCGACTGGCGTACCTACACGACGGGTTGGGCTGTTAGGTGAAACCTGGTCCGGGTGTTGCGCCTCATATTCCCGTATCGTTTTCACCATGTTGTCGTATTCTTCGTCGGTGTATTTCGGTTCCGCTTTAACATGGTAATAGTAATCGGCTTCAAGAACCGCATCGATAAGTTTCAGATAGTCTAATACGGTAGTGATTTTCATTTACGTTTACCTTTGTTTCTCTGACGTTCTTCTCGGCGAGCGAGAGCTTCGCGACGACGTTTCTGTCGGACTTCTTCGGGCAACCGACGTTCGAACCAAAACAGCGGCCAGAAAATCGACCCGAGAGCAATAAAAGGGAATGCTCCCATCATCGCAAAACAATGTGATGGAAGCGTGTAGGTTGGAGATTTAATGCCTTGCTTATGTAACCCGACGGTCGTCGTAACCATTTCAATCAGCCAGCCAGATAAATACAGGCAGCCGAGCATGCGTAGAATCATGTTGTCGTTTCCTCCATACGAAACCAAAAAAATGTCAAAACGTACATCGGCATAACGCCCGTGCCCACCCGCAACGGGAGGGACACAGGCAATACGCTTTTATTTCCTCAGGACTTCACAACGCATTCGACTTCGTCGTTCATATAGGCTTCGTATAAAGACAGCACTTCCTTCATTTTAATTTCAGGTAACGCAACGGAACGAATCGCTTTCAGGATGTTCCGCGTTTGATGATGTTTAACCTTCGCTTCACGGGATTTACAGAACCGACGGATACAAGTATTAACCTTACCGCCTTCCGCGCGTTCGAGGGCGACATGGAGTTTCAGGTCCAGTAACACCTCTGTAAGTTCCTGAGTGGCAGGATCGTTACGAATAAGACGCACTGTACGTTCATCGGGGTTCAGCATCGCAAGGTACTGAAGCTTGATCTGTTCGGGTACGGGTTTCGTGTTCATCATGATGGCATCAAGTTGATCCTTAACACCCAACTCATTGAACACGTAACGTTCGATGTGTACGACGTGCGCTTTTCCTGATTCACCGTAAATCGCCATCGCGCGATAATCATCAAACAACACGACATACATCAAATCTTGTTCCGGTCCGGTGGTACCATCCATGAGCTTCGGCGCGTGTTTCCTAAAGAAACCATAGCGAACCGCTTCATCAGGCATGAGCGTCCATGCATTAACAGGCTGCTTTACGAGTTCCATGTAACACCTCATCAAGATCATCACTTACGCCAGACGGTACCACGATACCAGTGCGAATCACAGCAGCAACTTCCTGCATGTCTTTACCCTTCAATGCATATGTTTCATACACCACATTACGTCGAGTCGTTAATCCAACAAATTTACATACAACCATGTTGTTTTCTGAAAGATAAGCGGTGTCGAGTTCACCATGTAACAATTCTTTTTCTTTGGTATCGATACCTAATAACGCAATTTGATAAGCCGAAAGTTTCCAATAACGCATAATCGTCCTATTCATAAACTATCAAATATTCTGAAACCAAGTTTCTCGTTTCTACTTTTGCCGAAATCGTTCTTCGTACTGTTACGGGATGCAATTTTGTCGCCGAACTATAAATCTCTTCAGTCAACGTACAAGCACTGTTACTAATGACTGTGGGAATCCCCCGCGAACGTAAGTTGTCGGCCTTTTCTGCAAGGTAGCGATGATCGTCTAATGTAAATCCCTCTTGAGTATAGCCCGTAAACGATGCGGTAGGGGAAATGGGAATATAAGGAGGGTCGCAATAAAC